>ERZ834859.807-NODE-807-length-40246-cov-6.191088_pt1 | contig 40246 bp, 40 predicted proteins | sample MGYA00519947_ERZ834859 | MGnify/ENA primary metagenome ERZ834859 (study PRJEB31850, sample SAMEA3708763) | human gut metagenome | biome: human gut; feature: human-associated habitat; material: faeces | place: China | collected 2014 ...
CCGCTTTTTCCGCCACATCCAAGAGGTCAGTCATCACCTCTTGAGGGGTTTTCTCGGACGTAATCGGGACGATAAGACAACGGCGCATCTGTTCGAGAATCTGCTGAAGCTGAATGACGCGACGATCTTCTTCTTTATTGATTGACGTTGGGCTAAAACTCCCATACATCGTCAAATTCAGATTTTGGGTATACGGGACCCCGCTGCAGATTGCGAGCTTATGCCCGCTGGCCAATGCAGTCTTTAAAGCCACGCGTCCGCCCGGCGTTGTATTCTGGTCGGAGTTGAGCGTGCAGGTGTACGCGTCTTTGCTCAGCGTGGTTTCGTTTTCGTCTGCGTCAGCCACAATGACGACAACGTCATCGGCGCTCAGCATGTAGAAGTCAAAATCAAACTGCGTCTGACCCGTGCCGGTAAACGGACCCGCTTTGCGATTACTTTCAGGAACCATATATCTATCCTCGATTTGAAGAAAAATATAAAAGTCCCCAAAAGTTCAATGCGCACTATTTCATAATCTCCCAGCGGTCCTTGGATTTGGCTACACGCGGGAGTCGTCCGGGCATTGCGCTCGTCGGCTGCCACCAGTATCCCGTCCCCCGCATCCTCATGGATTTGCGCTCCATACGTCTGTGATACCCGGGATTCATCATCTCCTGAAGTTGGTTAAATACCGCGTGATTAAGAAGCTGTTTGGTGTACCAAAGATTAACCATCGGGATGTTGCTCTTGGCAAAGCGCAGGGCGTTGGCGCCAATATCGCGGTCATCCTTGTATTTGTCGAAAATCTCCACGACGTCCAGGGCGGAAGAAATTACAGGCCCGAAAGCGTTATAAACATTCGGGTGCCCGTACTTGTAATCGCCCATAGAAGAAACAAAAATATCTCCGGCAAAACCGGCTCCGCCTCCGGACGTAAACGCCCTGGCGATATTGTCGGTGGTGAAGGGATCCTGGATGTCCTGACCGTTGAGCAGGTCTTTAAACATATTGGAAACCGCGGCGATCATGGTTGTCCCCACAATCAGCGTACTGTAATAGCCTATCGCTGAAGCGGCCGGGTAGCTTGCGCCATTGCGTTTTTTATACCGATAGAGATCCCCTGCTCGTTGGATATGACGAGTCAGCATTGCCGTAGGGAAAGACTTGAATAAGAAAAAGCTCTGCCACAACTCTCCCAGGATTGTGCCGCGAGCTAAGCCCCAATTAGAGGCCGCTCGCGTGTAGAGATCAGGCTGAAGGGAGGCCATGTGCGCGTCATCGAAAACAAAGGCCAAATAATCCGAGGCGTACTTCTCCAGTGCGTGGCGAGAGATTCCAAGTGTGGCTAGGTCTGCGTCCGAGATATTGAGAATACTGTCCTTAGTAACGAACTCCGCATCGCCGAACTTCTCCGCCGGCGCCTTCTGGATGACCGTCCAGAATGTTTCATTTAGACCGAAATTCTCCAGGCGCTCTCTCAGCCAGCCGTCGCACGTATTCCAGTCATACTTGCGAGCGTTGGTGTAGAAAGCCATCGCCGTGAGCGCAGCACCTCTTCTAATGCCGTCCGTCCACTGCGACAAAAGGGAGGCCCGCATGGTTGCGTCTGCCAATTTGGAAGTCACGCCCTGGCTCATATTGTCCGTGACGAATCTATTAACGGCAGAGTTGAAAACGTCTCCGATCACGCCCGCTTGGGCGGCAAAAGCAATATCCCTCTTATCGGCCGGGTTGAGCGACTTTACTAAGAACATCGCGCTCTGAGCAAAGGGCATGTGGTTGACATGACACATGTGAAAGTATGTAGCAATATCAGACATGCTCGTAATAAAAGCACCGCCGAGTTTGCCCGCTACCTGGAGGTTACGGACGCCCTGCATGATAGCGGCAAAGGTTTCGTGCTTGAGGCCTCGACTGCCCTTTAAGTTTGTCCACATCGCATCGAGCATGAGGTCGTTTGTCGGCACACTGTAACCCAGAAAATAGTTGGATTGATTGTTAAGGATTTCCGTCGAGCGTTTCAACGTGTTGAATGTACTCGTCGGACTCGGCCCCATTTCCTCAAGGAGCGTGATGTCTCGCGACATCGCACTGACGTGCGACAGCATGGTGCCGAAGATCGAGGGGTTCTGCCCAAACATCCGGTTGTATTCGATCCTGGCCTTGTAGTCCTTAAAGTGAATCGTGCGGTGCTCCTGGCGCTGTTCCGACTTCGCTTTGCCCCTGCCGCTCGGCTTTGCGTCAGCTGCATTCTGATGCTGGTCTCCGTTTTCCGTAATGGACATGTACGCTTCCCGGAGGACGTTCTTTATCTCCACGTCGTTCATTTGCTGTAAGTTATCGTCGAGGTACTGAGTCTTATCCAGTCGCTCGAAAACGAAGTCGACCCACGCGTCACGGTTCGCTTCGGGATTACGCTTTTTAAACCTATCCGCCGCGTGCTTGGCCTTTGCCGCAGTACGTCCGGCAAAACTTTTCGGAGTTTTCTCATCTAGGATTCTCGCGGCATTGAGTATCTTGCCCTGGTTGTGTGTCTGGGGCATGATCCAGTCCTCGCGGGATCGGATGTCTCCGCCTGCTCGGTTGTAACGCTCGCGTATTTGCTCAGTGCACTGGATCCAGGCCTGCGCCGCTTTCTTATAGTCTGCGTTCTTAGTATCGACGCCGGAGATTTCGGCCAGGATTCCCGCGACCGCATCATCGTTTTCGATCATGCCGAAAAACTTAGGGCAAGCCGCCTGGAGCGTGTCCACGAGCTCGGAGGCATATTCTTTAGATACGCCGACCGCGTGCTTGTCGACTTTATCCAAATATCTCATGGCGGCAGAGTTTGCGCTCAATCCCTTAGCCCTCATATCAGCGGTGTAGTTTTGCATGGCCGCGAGCGCGATCACCTGGCGCTGTGCGTTGACCTTCATACGGGTGGCCCGGTACTGCATATCCTGCGCCACGAGCGCAGCGGCCTTGGCCACGTATTGGTCCTTGGTCAGGTTGGGCTCGGTTTTCCGGATGTCGAGCACCTTGCTTTTAATGTTAAGGACAATATCCTCACCCTCTTTGGCCGTGAGCTGTCGGCCGATAACTTGACTAACCGAGTCCAAACATTCTTTCTTTAAGCCTTTTGCCATATTCCTCAATCCTTAGTCGAAGGCGTTATTGGTAAACATACAAAGCGCGGCGCGGGACATTCCCTGAGAGTCCTTTTCCAGTTGCTCAGCCGCTGCCAGGTCTGCGGCTACCATCTCGCGCGGTGTGGTCTCGTTGCCGTTCTCATCGAGGATCGGTATATCACCGTACTTCTCCATGTCGAGATCGAAGCGGCTTTGGACAAACTCGTCGTCCGTCATGACTCCGGATAGCTTGCTTTGGTCCGGCGCCTGCTCGGTCTTAATGCCTAAAGTCTCCAGGCCGTCTTTAATCACGGCCTTGGTCTCGTCCGGCAAATTGGTGCTATCGACCGCCTGGCTAACCGTCCGGCCGAGGTCTTCGCCAAATAGGCTCGGAGAGTCCGCTTCGCTCTTGGCCGCGATTTCTTTATCGGTTGCGAGCATTCGGGCGTAGACTTCTCGAACCTCAGGCGTCAACTCGACGTCTAGGTCTGCGGCCGATTTGTAGATCGACACGAGCCAGTCCTTGAACTGCTTGAAGATCGCTTCCAGCCTGGAGGACGGTGCGACACCGTCACGGAGGTACTGCTCAAAGCCTCGAGCAAACTGCTCATGGAATTGCCGCTTTTCTTCGAGCGATAAGCCGTTCCATTCGTCGAGGTCCTTGAGGCCGAACCAGTCCATAAGGGTCTGAATGTCGGCCCTCACCCGCTCGGGCGCATTGGAGCGCATTGCGACATCGGTCATGACGTCCAGGAAGTAATGCCCGGACTCATGGACGAAAGTCGATTCGTCGGCAGTTCCGAACAAAGTAATCATGCGTTCGGCAGGCGTGTACATGCCGCGAGTCTCATCCCCTGATTGAGGATAGCCATTGTTTTCCCTTGACGGATCTTTTATACTGGAACCCTTGTCTAGAGCGGAAAATTTGTCGCCTGCCGCCGGGTGTCCCTTCGGGGATACGACTGCATCGTGAGGGTTCTTCGATTTTTCGGAGAGGGTGTCCACGGACAAGGTAACCCTATCCATCTTGCGATAGGGTTTTTTATTTCTTGTTCTATGCAACGATTTGTAGAGCTGGAGTTTGCCGCTCTCCCTCTCTTCTAAGTTAATAGCGAGCAAATACGTCTTTCCTATCAACTTCGTAAAAATTACTCCGTTTCTTCTTACTCCTTTTTCATTGACCCGCGTATCTCTAATAACTTCGTCCGGGTTATTGATGATGTTCTGAATCTGGAGATAATCTCCCGGAAGAACGTCAGGCGCATGGTGATTTACAACATGGTCTAAAAAATAAGCCTTAGACGTGTAAACACGGGGATCTGTTACTCTATCCCCGAAAATCGCTTTTAAGTAGGCGTCCGGGACAGTGGCTATATCTTCTAATTCTGTTCCGAAAATAGCCTCAATTTCGCCGCGTGTTTTTCCTCTAGCGGTTTCAATTTCCGACGGCTTCAGCCATACCTCTAGCCTTTCCTTCTGACTAGATACTCTCGACTGGAAAAGGCCTTCGGCGGTTTCCTTCCCGCCTTTGCGAACCTTGAGCGCATAGCGTTTCTCCAATTCGTCGGCGCTCATGCCTAACCGCTCTCCGAGTGTTCTGTAGAAAGCGTCGTAGAGGTCAGCAGAATAGGCCGCGAGTTTTTCTTTAAACCCGGCGCCCAGGAGCTGGTTGAATACTCGATCTCTGAAGGAGTCGAACTGCGTTCTCAGCGTTTCCGGATCGACGCCTTCGCCTGAGACATTAACCGGCTCGCCATCGTCCAACTGTTCCCGGGCAAGTTTCTCGTCCGCGATCGACTTGTTGATGTCGCCGTTCATGCCTGAGGGCTGATCGCCCTCAATCACGTCCGCAGAACGGAGCTCCATGGCAGCGTCCACCGCGCTCGGAGTGATCGAGTCGATTGCTTTATCCAGGGCGCCGAACTCGCTTTTAACCTGGTTGAAAACCTCGTCACGGCTGACTTTGCCGAAAAGGCCTTCGCCTCCGCTCTCCTGCTGGGCCACCTCGTTGAATCGGGCCAGGGCGTCTTTGAGCCGCTCCGGATTCTTCGATAAAAGAATGTCCCTAAACCAGGCTTGCACCGGCGTGGCCTCAAAGAAAGATTCCGTGATCTCGCCTTCGACCTTTTCGCCGTGAATCTTGCGGGCCTCTTGTTTGGTCTGCATGTAATCGGCGAGCGCCTCCATGAGGTCGCCTGTTACGTCATACTCCTTGCCTTTTTTCCTAAGTCTTACAACGTCAAGGGCGGCCCCTTGAAGAACGTCCATTATTCGTTTGTCTTTAGGATCGTCAGCTATAAAACGGTTTATGAATTGATTGTCCGGATAGGCCGCGGCGAAAATAGCCGGACGCATTCTTTGCCGGACATTGTCGTAGATAACTTTGCCGTTAGCATCTATCAAACCTTCTTTATCCGGAGTTCTTCTGACAAATTCGTCCATGCTTTTGGTTGTCGGCTTACCGTCTTGCGTAAACTCAACCTCCTCCAGGCGCACATTCCGCGCGTCCTGGGCGGCCTGCTCTGCGGGATTCAATTTCAGCGTTCCGGTACGGTTGGACAATTCGCCGACGCCTTCCTTGACGTCCGCATCGTCCATTACACGCACGAGGACGGGTTCGCGCATTTTCTTGACCGCGCGGCGGCTGATGCCGAATTCTTTTAAGACCTTGGTCAATTCCTCTTTGTACTTCGTGGCCTTGACGTTGCGATAGGCTTCCTGGAGGCCTGCGATACGACCGTTGCCCGCGATAGCACGGGCGCCCTGGACATCGGGATTTGTGAAATTGGCATTGAGACTGCCGTCGACACTGTTAGAGGTCATCACATCGCTTGCCTCAATCAGGGCATAGCGCATCGTGGTGCGGTCGCCGTTGGTGTCCGAGACTGTAACCGTCTTACCGAGAATGGCCGAGGAGTCTTCCGGCAAATACGCGATCACGGGCGTACCCTCGCCCAAAGTTGCACCATTGCGCAAGCGATTGAAGTCCGGAGCCTGCGCGATCTGCTGCATCTGCAAGCGGCTTTCTTTACCGCTTCTGTCGCGGTTCTGAATGGACTCAAGCACACTCTTATTCATGCGGCTTGCCTGACCTTCCACGGGTGCGGCCGGAGCCTCAGCCTGGGCCTTTTCCGCTGCTTCTCTTGCGGCCCGGACTCGAGCACCTCGTGCGCCGAGAAGGCCGAAACCTGCGCCCATGAGGGCGGATGTTGTTAGGCTTACAGGATCGAAAGGATCGTACTCTTTGGAGATAACCGAATAGTCCGCGTTATCCAGGACGAACTTAATCGCCGACTGCTCAGTGATGTCAGTTGCGGGATTGACCAGGGCGCCGAAGGTCGCAGACTTCAAATAACTTGTGCCGAGGGAGGCGGGGAGCGCCATGCCGACAGCGTTTGTCACGCCTGTAATCAAGCCCGCTTTCGTGGCCGTCTCTGTATCCACGCCCTTGTCCTGGAGCTTATCTTTCTCATAACGTCCGAGGTCGGCGCCGAATAGCGCACCGCCGAGGAACGGATTGCCGCCGGCGAGAACGGAGTATCCGATACCCTTGGCCAAAGAACCGGTCAGACCGTAGAGGATCATAGCTGCCGTCCCTGTGGTCTCTGGGTTCGGCGTGTAGTCGTTCTTAATCTTGAGGCGCGCCTCTTTTGCGTCTTGCCTCAAACGATTGGCGATTGCATCCTTATCGATATTGAGGTCAGGCGCAAATGGGTCTTCCTGTTGGGCAAGGTAATAGTCATCGTCCTCAACTTTGAGCGCGACGGCCTCGTTAACGTCGGATTTGGTGGCTTCCCATTCTTTCCCAAACGACTGGCCAATTGCGCTCCAGGAGCCCTCGAAAAGTCCGGGCGTCAATGCTTCGCCGCTTTTTTCCGGAGCGCTGTACTGATTGATGACCTTGGCTTCTTCATTGGTCAGTCCGAAACGATTGATCCAGCTCATTTAATTCTCCGGGAAATTGTGTCGTTAAGGTCAAGGCGGAAGGGCTCACCTTTTTCGTCGGTTACATAGCGCAGACCGTCGCGGATAAAGTAGACACCGTCGCCTACCCATTTAAGAGGCGCGGTGTTGATGAGCCTGGCAGACTGTTCCGGAGAAATCACTTGATTCCGATAAACGAGCTTTTTACCGCCTTTCAAGAAGTCCTTGCTATAGTCCAGAAGGACGTCTTCAAAAGATCCGAGCTTGGTAAAGGTCATCAGGTTCTTACTCGCCTGTGAGAGTCTGGACGGCAAAATAATCTTTGCTCCGTTGTGCTCTGTCACCGGACCGATCACGTTTTCAATCGACGTATCCACATCGCCCGAGCCGCCCGCTTGAAGGGCATAGGCATGATCGTTCAGCACGGCGTTGATGAGGTCCTCGTACTCGGGACTCCCGGGCGGGATCGGCAACACACCGTCCAACTTCTGACGAATTTCCGGCTCGTCCTTATTGGCGTCATTGACTTTGTTTCTACGGTAGTAATTGCCCTTGATTTGACGGAGCGCACCGTTATTCTCTCGGCCCTGGGACGTTGAGGCAACACCCAAAGCGATAGCCAGAAGGTGGTGGTTCTTACCAATATCAGTTGCTAATGCCGCCAGGGCTCCGCTATCACCGGTGACCGGATCAAAGATCGCGTCGGAGAGTTTCTGTGCGTACTCCGCCTGGTGGTCCTCGTCCATATTGGCGAAGGCTTGGCATAACCCTGTGGCCTCGGTTTTTGTGAGAATATGCGCGTCAGTACCGAATCGCCGGGCCACATCCTTGTAGCTGCTGATGCGGTTGGTGAGCTCTCGGATCGCCAGCGTCTGATTGCTCCAATCCTGGATAGGCTTAAAACCGAGTTCCGGGATGCCCTCGATCGCAAAGCGCATCGGATCCTTGGCTCGCTCGGTCTTGACCTTCTCTGCGGCCTTATCCCACGTGGTCTTCTGCTCCATGCGGGTGGCGTACTCAGGATCATCTTTCTGAGGCGTGAGCGCTCTGCTCGTAGCGTCCATGTCGCCTACAGACATCGCCGGCATGGAGTGGATGGCGGCATTGAGCTGTGCCTGCTTCTCCACCTCGGCATGCATCCGGATGCCCTCGTCCTGGCCATAGACGCTAATGAAGTCAGCGACATCGGGGAGCTCGGCTACGTCGCCCGTGTTGATCGCACGGGATAAGACGTTGTCCACGGAGCGTTTTAACTCGACCTTGGCCTGCTGAGCCTGCTGGCCGCGTCTTTGCCTGGAGGCGCGGAAGAGTTTAATTTTGTCTGGGAGCGGCAGTGCGTCGATCACGGGATCGCCCGTCTTGACATTCGGATTAAAGGCCACGTCCTTAGACGTCAGGCGCGGAGCTTCCGCCTTCTGAGACAGAAGTTTCCCGTTATCGTCTCGGCGTTCTCCATGAGGGCCGATAAAAATGTTTTGCCCGTTCTCTACTACCCAGTGGCCTCCGACATAATTCTTTCCGTCGTGGTACTTGCTCTCGACACTAAAAGTCGGATGATTTGGCTTTTTAAACGTATCGGGGAAGTGGCCGTTTTCTGCTTGAGCCGCGCCCGCCTTCCATGCGCCTCTAAGGTCATAGTCGTAAACATCACGCTCATGGCCGATCTTCTTTGCCCATGCTTGGTACTGCTTTTCTTCGTCCTCAGTGAGTTGAGTATTAAATTTGTCGGAGTAATCGTTCTTATCGATTCCCAGCGCCTTATGGACCCCGGCGGTGATCGTCTCTTGGGAGTACGCGACCGCGCCAATCTCCTGGCGCATCATCGCGCTGATGAGCTTGGTCATCACCTGAGGGTTCTTGACGTCAAGGGCCTCTCCGGGATTGACGCCCATGGCCTTGCAGACATTACTGATGTAGGCGCGTGTCACGCCGTCGCTGGCGGCGCAGAATCTGTCCACAATGCCGTCCACGGTGTTGATACCGTACTTGGAGGCATAGGTCTTGAGAATCTTGGCCGCGGCGCAAATACCGTCCTGCGGGGTCTCGAAAATAGCATGACCGCGGGCGTCTTGACCGACCATACCGCTCCAGTTATTGCCGAAGACTTTAATGTTGAGCGGGTTGCAGAACTTGTAGCCGATCGTATTCAGCACCTTGTCCGGAACACTGGGCGGCGTACCTAAACCCGCCTGGGCGCCGGAGACTCGGACGTCAACTTTTCCGGCGGCGCGTGCAGCCGACCCTTGGGTCAGGCCAATCGCTTCCGGACCACCCATTGCGTCCACTGTTTCCTGGAGCTGAGGCCATACGCGCTCACGCAACAAAGCATAGGTCTTGCGAGATACGTCCGGACTCATCTTCGTGGAGCCGACCTGCTGGAAGTGCTTAAGCGCCCCATACGGGTCTTCGACCGCCATCTGCTGATAGGCCGAGGCATAGGCCAATGCGGCGTAGTTGTCCTTTTGTCTTGCGATCCATTCAGGACTCTTGCCGCCGATCTTGCCCTGGTAGTCAACCTCATCCATGAGGCTTGCCATCGTGCGTTCGGAGTCCGGACCGAATCCGGAGAAGGCGAAGTCATCGATCAGGGATTTGGCCCGCGTGTCCGAGACTTCCGCCTTATAGGCGGCATTTTCTTTCAAGCGGTAGCGCTGCATGGATTGATCGTAGGAGTTGATCTTCTCCAGTGCGACAGAAGTGAAAGCCTGTTTTGCGAGCGGGTTTTGCAGTTTATCCAGGCGTGTCTGATACGCCTTGTTCATGGCCTCGCGGGTCGGGTCGTAACCTTCCACTGCGGTCTTGCCCTTCATGGCGTAATAACCACTTTCCGGATTCCATTGCAGTTCTCTTAATTCCTGATCCAGGCCGTTGAGCGCCTCGTCGGCTTCGGCCTTGACCTGCTGGGCCTCGGCCTTCTCGGCAAACTTGACGCTTAAGCCGATACCTGCCTTCAAGGGCTGAGTGGCCCGCTCCATAGCGCGCTCGTAGTCGAAGGTCGGCTGGACATTTTCTCCCGGACGCGCAAAAGACTGTTCGCTCTGAGGGTTCGGAGTGTTGTTCTGATAAATGGGTACTTGCATATTTATCTGCCTAGGATCGAGGCCTTGTTGTTGATCGAAAGAGGATTGAAGTTGTAAAGCGGCGTGAAAATCGGCTGAGCCGCAGATACTGCGTCAACTCGAATTCCAGGGTCGGCCGAAGAGATTCCGTCAATACGCAAGCCCGGGTCCGCGGAGGAAATCGCGTCGATCTTCAATCCGGGATCGGCTCCGCTGATGGCGTCAACCTTGAGCGGCGTGTCTTGTGCCGGCTCTTTTGTTTTGCCCTCGGCAAGTTTTCCAAAGGCGTAGGTCATGCCCACCTGAGACAAGCCGTTGAGCGCCGTGGACATGAAGTTCAGGCCCACACTTTGTTTCTTGGCATTAAACATCAGGGCCTGGTTTTTGAAGTCGGTGGCCCGCTGGCGATAGCCCCAGGCCGCGGCATGAGCATCGGTCTCAATGCGATTCTTGTTAATCGTCTTAATGATGTCGGTGGACGCTGTAATCTGCGCCGCGCTCCCGGTACCGATCGCAACACCGTTGGCGGCGAGCGCAGCCTTCTGCCTGGCCTTGACTTGGCCTGCCTGCATCGTTTCGTGCTGGACCTTAGTCTCTGCTGCAAACAAGGTGTACTGCGCCTGCAATTCCATCGTCTTAGCATTTTCCTTGGCGATGTTTGCCTGCGCCTTAGCGATAGCGTTGTTGTAGCGAGTTGTGAAGATCGAACCGACAGCGGAAATACCGGCAGAGATTCCCGTGCCGATCATTGAAGCGGTGTTGAAACCAATAGCCATAAATCCTCCAATAGTGCGCTCAGTCTGACGCCGCCTCAGGCTTTAATGCGCACTATTGTCGGTTAGCTGATTTCTACCGTTGTCGTGATCGAAGTTATCCGGAGCGGGAGCGGCAGAGACTGCCGGATATAGACTTGGCCCTCATCGCTCCACCGAGGCTTAATCTGCAGGTCGTAAATACCGGAGCGCAAGTTTGGTGGGTACCCGGGGAGCTCGGTCGCTCGCGGCTGCATGTGGTACAGCTTTTCAAAAGAGGACCCTGCGGACACTCCGGACGATTCGTTAAGTCGTAAAGTGACCTCGGTAATATTTTTACGGTGAGAAGTACCGTAAGACATATCGTTAAGCTGGAGGTGGATCGGGAGCGTAACCATGTCAGAGTCGTATTGCAGGCCGACGTAAACCGTCGAGGCCGCATCCTCCAGCACAACTTTCCCACTGACCACCTTCTGATCCGGTACGACATAACCGTCTGCCAGGATGGAAACAGTCTCGCCTTCCAGCCAGGAGAGTCCGGTGATCGTCTTTGTCGGGTTGCCCTGGTAGAAACCCGCGCAGTCAACGTAACAGGATTCCGCTCTTGAGGGCGACTGCACCTCGTGCATACGCTCGATAAATCGGACCGTCTGCCCGTTGATCCTGCGGCTGGTGACGACATACGGGATGTCCTCGTAGCCCTCGGAGACAACAGTCACGGACTCGAAACTGCCGCGAGTCTCGATTGTTGAGAAGGCTCCGATCTGCTGCTCAGGGATGTAGGTGAAGGCCAACAATACGCCGTCGCTGGAGACTGACCAAATAATCGGATTCGGCGCCTTGGAATAGTCAAGGTCGATCACGGTTTTATGATCGAATAAGTGCGGCGCTCTCAGACACAAGTCCCCGGAAATAAATCCGCCGCGCTCGTACGAGTATCCCATCTCACGAAGGTGACCGCCGCGGGCCGCGGCGTACACGCAGGCCGAATTTACGACCACGGGGTTGACCGAGCTTGCACCCTCTGCGTTCTGCGCCTTAAAGCTGATAGAGTCGGGCGTCAAGGCGTCCGTGTCCGTCGTGCCCACTACCCAGCATCCTGAGGCCGTGAGTAGGATAAGGCGGGACAACGGAACAAGGTGGCGGATACGATTGACGTCTCGGGCGTAGATTCGGGCCGAGATTCGATCGGTCGCCTGCACTGGTAAGTGATACGCCATGGAGTTCTCACTGCCTGCGGCCGTCATCCAAATATATTGCGGCTTGGTACGCGTGCCGGCAAAAATCTTGCGCTGGTCAAAGTAGGAAACTGTTCCCGGATATCCGGACGTAATTTCCGAGTCGTACCGTGGCGGCGTTATCCCTGAGTCCGGAGAGATCGCGTCATCGATAATCGAAGTTTCGGACGTTTGGCCGATATAGCTGTAAACACCGCCCACATTCCGATACACACGATACATAGCAGCGCCCGGGACGGCATTCCAGGTGAGTGTGTTGTAGGCGCCGTCTGCAAAAGGATTGCAGTTAATTTCAACGGTAGCCGACAGCGGGCTTTCCTCTGAAGCGTCAGCGTTCAAAGCCGTGACACCATACTTCCGCTTAAAAAGCCCTTTATTCTTTTCTTCCACATCCGGACCGATTGTCTGCGTTACCGCGAGGCCCGTAGGTGCTGACAGTGTGGTATTAAAGTTCACGTTCTCCAATCGCCAGTCGGTCGCACCGTGTCGCCTCAGAGTTTTCGTCGGATAGTTGATGTGCGCGATCGTAATCACGTCAATACTCTGGACGAAACTCAGCTCGAAAAGATCAGCCTCCTCATACGGAGTCGTGATTTCATACGGAGCATTGCCGGACATCAAAGTTTGCTTATGCGTATGGAAGCGGATGTACTTGTGTCCCACCTCTAAGACCATCGTCTGGTCCAGCGAAAACAAGAACGGGATCAGGCGGCATTTTTTGTCTGAGTATTTCGCGTGCGCCACGTACTCGAAACCCGGGCGCCGAAAGACAGGGCCCTGAGGCTCAACGATAAAATTTTTGCACTTGGCCAGGCCTGTTTGGTTCTTGGCGTCGTCCACTCGGGCGTACATGGTATTAGAGATTTCGCCGCCGCCGAAAGAGTTTCTAAAGATTCTGACTGCCATTACACGAACCTCGCTCTAAGCTGTGCCGCTAAATACTTCGGATGCTGGTGGGCGCTCTTTTTTGCGTCCCGTGTTTTGGCCTTGCTCAAGGCGTCCTCGGCATATTTGAGATACTTGTCCGCGCTCTGATTCTTAACCAGGGCACCCGCGAGATATGCCGCCAGGCGCATGACGAGGGCCTCGGTGAAGTAGCCCGGGAACATCTGCGGGTTGTTCAAGTAACGGGTGTAGACGATCACGGCGTCCTTGACGTCCGTCAGCAGGAACATCGTGTTTTCGCTTTCGCGATACTCGATCTCGTAGGGCAGTGCAGTCTGCCAGGGTTGGCCGCCTGTGCGGTAAAGCCCCACAACACACATGCAGTCGCTTGGCAAAGAATATCCATAGCTCCACGGATACAACGTTCTATCAAGTTCAACATACCGGGGCGGCTTGTAGCGACTTTGGGCAAAGCTCCAGTTAAATTGCTCCAGCAGATAGCGCAGTGCCATCGGGTAGTAGGCCGCGCACTGTTCGGAGTATTGCGTGCCGTCCGGAGGATCGATAGACGTAATGTTTGAGTCCGCACCGAGCTGAGACAGTGCGGCATTGCAGATTTCGATTTGATTAGCCATAAAAGTAAAGGCGGGTTTTATGCCCGCCTCCTCCGACAAATTTTCGGTTGTTTACTGCTGATTAGCTGTCACCGCCGGCTGCCGCAGTTGCCTTTTCTGTACGGAACTCCCAGCCCTCGCCTTCTTTGACTTGGCCGAGCTTGTAGTCGTTGCCGATCCAGGCCGTGACGGTGCCCGCCGTGACGCTTGTCGGGACGGTCACGATACGCAGGTAGCGTCTGTGCTCGAAGGGGAGCCCCACCACGATTGGATTCTTGAGCTCAGTGGGCGTGAATGCCTTAGATGTTGCGACAGTGGCAAAAGTAGAGTTATCAGCCGAGTCCTCAATCTTGAAGGCCAGGCTGGTGCCGGCCACGCCGCTTGCGGAGATACAAAGCGCCATCTTGTGACCGTTGACACCAGACTCTACCAGGGTGGAGCCGAAGTCTAAGCCGGACGAAGTAAAGGCGGTTTTGGCCTCCTTTTTGTCGGCAAGCATCATCTTAATGTCGAAAACCATAACGCCTCCTATTAGGAAATTGTGATCGCGGATTCGCTTGCGTTCAGCACGTCCGTGCCGTACTGGTAAATCGGAATACCGCCGAAGGACAACATGCCTTCACGTTTGCCGAAGGTCTTGTATTCAAGCGTGTACTTCGTCTTCTCCAGAAGCTGCAAGTCGTAGATCATGCCGACCTGGTCCGTGCAGTAGATACCGACATGAGAGAAGTCGTCGGTGCGCAGGCGGTGGCGTGCTTCAACGAACAACTTCAAGAGGTCAGCTGCGCCCTTGGCGGTAGTGATCTTGGAGGTATCGACGTTGGCGATACGGACAATGTTTTCCGGATTGCCTGCAAATACGCCAAGGTCATAGCCGAACTCGGTTACGTAGGCCGGAAACATTTTGCCGTTAGCGTCCGGAACATAGATCGGAGATTTCTGAACTTCGACGGAGATACCGGCTGCACCGCCGTTTTCCGGGAAGAACAAAGTCATTTCTTCCGGATGCCAATTAACGAAGTAAATCGAAGTGAGTGTGCTCGTGGTACCGCTGGCCACAGTGCCGCCGGCGTCAATGATGGAGTTCTTCCAGGCGCCGTTATCTTTGTCCGGCAGAACGATATTCGCCAGGCCTAAGCAGTCTCTCGGATCATTATCCGAATTGCCCTGGAAGACACGTTTGACCATGCCTCGGGTTAAGCCGCGCGTGAACATTTGATCCTTACGGGCGCGATACGGTGCACGATCTTTCTCCGGCATTCTTTCAAGCTGGAGCTTACCGATCACGGAGCGGTCGCGGGCAATGCAGGACGGATAACGTACCGCGCGGCCGGTCGGGGTGGATGCATCCCAGCCTTCGTTAATACCGACGAGCTGGCCTTCCGGATATTTATCCGCCAGTGTGCCTTTCATGCCCTGGCCGTCATTGCCGCGAACCATTGTGGCGCGGTCAAAGAACGGCTGGTAATCTCGGACCGTTTGAATGAAAACTTTCTTTGCTACGTCGCTGTCCGGAACGAGCGACTGCCATTCGGCCATCGTGACGGGCGTCATGCCGCTGAAAACGTCTGCCATTTTTACTCTCCCAAATTAACCATAAATGTCTTGAGGTGTGATTGCTCCGGATACCCTGCCTTTGGGCGGAGTATCTTCGCTGATTGCCGCGCCGACTCTTGCTAGGAGTTTGATAAAGCCGGGATGCGAGCCGATAGGCAGCGAGAACAGTTCTGCGACATCAGCGTCATAGTTGCCGTCGGCGCCTTTGCCGAAGCGGTCTCTGACCTTAATGGCGCGCTGGATAGAGGCGTCGTAATTAGAGCCGCCGATTTCGGCGTCCTTCTTAGCCTTCTCCAGCCACTGGCCGCTGACCTTGTTAATAAACTCAACCTGCTGGGAGACCATCACGGGCGTGATCTCATCGATTACGGCCTGGGCCTTTTCCTGCGAGAGATTGAGCTTTTTGGCGATACCCTTAAAGGAGTCGACCACCGCGCCGTTAAGCTCTACACCCTCGGGTGCTTTGAAGTCGGCATAACTTTCAGGTGCCGCATCCTCTTTCGCTTCCTGCTTCTGTCCTTCCTGACCTTCGGCCTTCTTGGCGTCGTCTGCCTCGGGCTTAATCTCAAGCGGGTTGCTTACCGTTTGAGCGGCCTTAGTTTCGGGCGCCGGAGAAGTTTCAGTCTTCTCAGTACCGGTCTCCTTTTCAGTCGGAGTGGTGGTCTGAGAAGACTGCCCCTGGTCCAAAGGAGAAGACTGTTGTTCATTCTGCGAAGGAGGTACTAACGTCTCCTGACTGGTGTTTTGGGAGCCGCTGTCATTTTCTGTACTCATCCGATATCTTCCTTATCTCGGTGTATTGTTCCGGGCAATAGGCCATGACGTAGCTCAGCACGACAAGGCCGAAGGTTTTCTTTCCCTCTTTGTTCGCCATCGTCAAGGCGTTGGTGTCAAAAGAGGAGGAGAACAAGGCGCAGTCGGAAAAGATTTTGTTAAACACTATCTTTCCGTCCCGCGTGCCCAGAAGGCGGATGAGAGACTCTTTAAAAGCCTCTTCAAAGCTCGCTTTCTGCGCTTCTCGTTCTTGTCTTTCTTCCTTGAGCTTCGCTTCGTCAAACGGATTGCGAATCTTTCCTGACATTTAAAACCTTCAATAAAAATCAATGCGCACTTTTTTACTGCCCCATCTCGGCCTGGAGCGCCTCGACGGCCTGACCCGCCATGGTGTCGCCGCCCGCGGGGACCTTGCCCAACTTGCTCAAGGCGTCCACGCCCTGCTGCGCCTGTTCCTGCTGCGCCATCTGCTGTTGCTGCTGAGCTCTCTGCTGCTGAATCTGCTGCACCTCTTCGTCCGAGCGCAGTAAGCTCGGGCTCACGCCTTTCTTGTCGAAAATGATCTTGATCGCGTTATCCAGATTGATGCGGTCGAGCACCGACGGGTCAACTTGCGCCAGCTGGCAGACTTGCGTAATGGCCTCCATGTCGGTGTTGGCCTGGACCTCTTTCTGAGATCGGGCAAGCATGGAGGTGTACTCAATGTTTAACTCAGTGCCCTGGAGCTCCTGGGGCGGAGGCGGAAAAACTCCGGCGCGGGAGAGGATCGAGAAAATGCGGCCGATAAAAGGATTCAGAACCTCGTTGTTGAACCGAGACAAAATCGGTCCGAGCATGATGAGTTTTTCCTCCTGGAGTCTCGCCACAGCGGTCGCGGTCATGCGCGCGATCTCGGCCTGGTTGGAGAGCATGAGGAAAAGGTCGGTAAAGAATGCCGCCTTGATTCTGCCTTGAACTTCTTGGATGTCCACGGTGATCGGGTTGATGTTTCCGACCGCAGTGGTGGCGTTATTCGACTGACTGCCGTTGGTCGGCATGTCTACAAAACTTAAGCCTCCGGGCGCGAAGTCCAGCTCGGCGTCCTTGGCCGACGTCGGCAGAAGTCTCGGAGGATCGACGATCAAGTCAATCGCATTGCCCTTTTGCATCTGCTCGTGCTTGAGCTGGCGCACGTCGCCGAGCGCGGTCATGCCGGGAGATTCACAGGAATATGTATCAGTCGAGATTGCTCCCCAGCGGCCGACGATCGCCGGAAATTCGTTGTACCCGGACTCCAGCAGAATGGAATGCTCATCGCTGTCGGCGTCGACCAACATGTGCACGGCCCTAAAGGGCATGTTCTTGTTGTCTTGCTTGGTAATGTCGCGATCGTATCTTGGCTCAATGGCATGGATGACAGCTTTCTCTTGGTCGTACTGGCGTTGGTCATAGAGCGCCTTAATGCCGCGCGGCACATTCTCATAGCCATACTGCTGAACGATTTGCGCGACCGTCATCATCAGCTCGCGATACAGAGTATCCGGAATGCCCTTATGGTTGCAGGCGATCGCATACTCGCCGATTGTGAACGGATAGCAGTAAAAGCCGCGCTCGTCGTCTTCCTGGATCATCATAGCGGCCGTGCCGTAGAGACTGACCTCAAGCCAGAAGTGGTGCAGGCTTTGATAGGCGTTCGTTCTCGATAGGCCCATGTAGATGACTTGAGACACATCCGCAAGCCATTGTTTCACGGCCGGGGACTCATCTAGTGTCGGGCTTCCGGTCGTGAGATAAAACCACTGCTGGCTAGGGTCCGTTAGTCCGGACATCAGACCGGAGGACAATAGGTTGCTGGCGCCGGTTGCCGTATTGTCGAAAATCTCATTGAAGCGTTCGCGCGCCTCGTTCTTCGGTCCGCGCAGCAGGAATTTGCCTGTTGCCGGCCGGATATGCGTGGCGATACTTTTCCACTGTGGGATAAAGGGATCGCGCTCCGTCTTGAGCTTTTGCCAGCGCGACAGAATGTGCGCGCATAATTCCTTCTTGTCCATGAATGCCTCCTAGTCGAAGGTGAATCGGTAGGCGTAGACCAACATAATCCACCAGGCGGTCGCGACGATACCCACGACAATCCAGCGCAGAAGCTCCCCGGCAAGACTTAGTTTTGTTTCTCTTAACGACATTTTTATGCGCCGAGCTTATTGCCCTTACCTAAGGTCAGATCGGAGTTATTGATGCCCTCGGGCCCTGTCAGCAGCGTCGAGCCTCCGGATGCGTTCTGATCTAAGTTCTGCTCATAAATGCTGGAGACATCGGCCTCTTTAGCGTTCTGGCGGCGCATATCCTCGCGGGCCTTCGTCTGAGTAATCTCGTTATTGCGCTGTGCTTCCTTGGCCGCGGCCTTCTGCTGGCGGGCCTGCTTGTTGCTCGCCATAACGGAGGCGGCGGTACCTACCGCGGCCACGCCGGCACTGATTGCTACAGCTGTAGTGGCAGAAATTGCTCCGCTCATATTCATTCTCCCCGTGACATTAAAAGATCGGTTTCGTCAGTAAATTCGGCCTCTGCTTCCAGGAGCGTCTTGGCCCGGGTAGCAAAGGACATGGAAATAGTGGTGTTCTCGTAGGCGACAAAAATCTGTCTGCGGCCTGCCGAGGCTCGGAAAATATGTGTGCCTTTTAAGCGGACAGTCCTGCCGCCGCAGGTCATGGCGAAGTCCCCGGTGACCATGATGACCGTCGGGATCTTGATTAAGGCGCCGGCGATCGCCACGCCTTTGGGGACTAAGCACGTGCGGCAATACATGCCGGCATGAATGAAGCTTTTGGTCTTAATCTCGACCTGGGGCGCCGCGCGCATTTCCTCGACGCCTGCGGCCATAGCCTCCAGTTCTCCGGACGTGTTGGGCGGTATTTCAGCGATTACGATTTCAGTCATGCCAGGGCCTCATAAAAAACGGTGTTCATGCGTGTAAACCTCGGGACCCTCTCGAACAAAGTCTCCAGGCGCGAGCCGCTTCTGCATCCCCAGTAGATACCTGAGGCGCCGGCGTCCTTGGCGGCTTGGCTTATAGCGTTAATAAGCCTGAAGCCAGCGGCACCGCGCCGAAACTCTTTCAACAAGAAAACCGACTCGACCGAGGCCGTGACTGTGGAGTAGTGCGGGATGACAGTCAGCACGAAGGAGCCGAACCCGACAAGCCGCTCACCGCTGAAAGCGCCGATCACATGAAAGGCGCCTGACTCCTCGGCCTTGCGGTAATACTCGACGTTTGGCTTTTGAGGCAAAAAGGGGTTGCCTGACTCGGCCATGTATTCCGAGATCAGCGTGTCGGCGTCCGGAGCGCCGAAAACTTCCGCGACCGTGACAGGTCTAAAGGTCAATACTTTTTCCATGGGCGCATTGTCGATCTCCGGACAAATTCAATGCGCACTTTTACAGCGACTTGTAGGGATTTCGGATGTGACGTTTCCGTCTCTCGGTTAATCGCGGCATATTGGCTGGGCCGTCCAAATACTCCTGGATCGGTACGGCAAAACACAAGGCGAGCGCGTCGGCCGTGTCCGGACTATTCATGCCGCGTTTTTTCATTGACTCCTTACTCTCCAGGAGCAATCGTCCTTTGCGGTCCAAAAGTTTTTCCGGAATGCACAAGTCGTCAGCAAGCTCCGGGCTATTGGGCAGGCAGCCGTTGTCCCGGATAAAGTCTCTCATCCGATCCCACATTTCCGCTCGTTTATTAGCCCACCGCTCGGTGTTGCTGGAGCGGTTAGCCGCGATCACTTTGTGGATATGCGGGACCTTATCGACCATGTAGTCGTAGGGACTGGCGCCCACACCCGTATAGTCAATGTTGATGTAGATTCGCGGGATTCCGAGTTTCTGCAGTTCCCGGGCGTAGAGGATGACCTGCTCTCCAAGCTGGGGCCCGGTAAGTCCTCGGAAAATTTTTAAGGGCATGGTGCAGTCGCGACCGATTTTCGTTGCGATCACTGATCTGTCGTCGCCTTCTCGCGCAACGTCCACACCTAATACGGCGACCGTGGCGGCGTAATTCATAACTCCTACAGGGCGGTTGACTGCTGCGTCCACGTCCTCTCGAGTAATGAACTGTTTGGCAGAGGTCGACGGGAAAACTCCGCGCACACGAACTTTCACGAAGTCGGAGTCCTCGCCGTAGTCGTCCACGTACTGCTGCAGGAGTTCCTTGTTCGTGATCTTGACCGTTCTGGAGTCGATGTTGTAATGCAGCCAGCGGTGGCGCTGTTTGTGGAAAGCGTCGAAAAAGGCGCCCTCGGGTCGTGTCGGGTTTCCGAAAATGCACCAAATGATCTGCGTATCCTTGTCGGTCAAGGCTCCTTTGGTCACCTCGTAGATTTTCTCAGCGATCACGGACGCTTCGTCGAATAAAACGAGGATTCTTTTGCCTTGGTTATGCAGGCCCTGGAAAGCGTCGGTATTACTTTCGTTCCATGGAATGGCGTCGATTCTCCAGGTGTATTTGTGTCCCTTTTGGAGAGAGTAGATGGATTCGGCCGCGACCTCGAACCAGTCCTTGAAAATGCAGACTGAGTGCCATTTATGGAGCTCGGACCACGTCTTGGTTAAAAGCTGGCGGCCCGTTTCGGCAGTGATAACGCCTTTTGTATCCGGATAGGTGCATATCGCCCAGAGAATGACCCAGGCGACTAAAGCGGTCTTTCCGATTCCGTGTCCGGACGCCACGGCAATTTGGATCGCCTGGTAGCGGGTCTCACCGTTTTGCAGTCGGTCCCTGATGTCGCCGAGGATTTTCTCCTGCCAGGTATCGGGCCCGTCGTACTTCTCTAGGATCCCTTCGCCCCAGGGGAATGCGTGGCGCACGAATGCGAGCGGATCGTTACTGAACCGCACTGCGAGCTTCTGTAGGTTCAGTTCGTAATTTTGATTTGCTGATTTTTCATTGTCCATGAGACCACCGTCAATACAAATGCGGTTATGGGGAATGGGATGGAGGGGAGGATTAAAATCACCCCTCGCGCGGTCAAATTACAGATGTTGCCTATCGGTCCATGATAACGCCCCTCGTCGGGGCTGAGTTTTGGGTTTCACCCCTCAGACCGCTGAGTTTCGGGCACCCTTCGCCTATCTATAACCCCGCTTCAATCCATCGTTGGTTATTGATTAGGGCGGGTCGATCACACCCCGTTTGCTTTGAGGTGCCGGCCGTCGGCGGGTATGCCTTATCCGACTGCCGACGTGTGGACAAATTGGTGGACAAAATGGCAATAACATTCATAACTAATTGATTTATATAGATCACATGGCGGAGAAATGCTCCGCTACACCTCTATTTCTCGTCCTTTTCCACGACCGCCAGGATCTGCGCTAAACGATTGGCGCGGTCACTGACGTCCTGAGTGACTTCCAGTTTGTCTCTGAATTTGCCCCTTAAGCGGCATATCGTTGTGAGCGCCTGGTTCGCGCCCTTGGAGTCAAACATAAAAACCGCGTGGCCCTGCTTGTCCTTCTTCGGCTTGCCGTCGAAGTTGTAAACCTGCTGCGGCTCGGAGCATTTTTCAAGGATATCGATCGCTTTTTTGAGCTCGAAGTCTTCTTCCAACTGCATTCTTTCGTTGCGCTCGGCCTGCCGCTTCGCTATCGCGCGGGTGATCTTAGACGTTCTGAGCAATCGAGCTGCATTTACTGCCGCCGAATTATCCGTAGTAACGTTATATCCCGCTTTCTTGTAAGCCTCGGTCGCATTGCCGCCGTTTTTCAGGTATTCGCTAACGAAGGCGGCCTGCTTCGGTGTCAGACGTTCTATTGCTCCGAACTTGTTGCTAGACATAATAAAACCTCCGTAATCAATGAGTTGATTATCGGAGGCTGTCGCTCAATAATGCGCACTATTTGTGCTCGTGCTTTTGATCCTTTCCAAAAAAGAGGATTAAGGCCAGCACGCCGACCGCTGCTACAAAGCAGGTATACAAGAACCATGCGCTAGTCATCTCTTTTCACTCCAGAAAGCAATAAACACAACAGAAAGCAGAAAATTCCGAGCCATATTCCCAGAGTTTTATCCTGAAACAGTCCCATACCGGCGCTCAATACACTCAGCTTTTCAAGCGCATCGGTCACTCGCTTTTTCAAGGCTTCCTTGTCAACTTTATACCTTTGTAGATTCATGCCGTCAATCTCCTGACGCTTATTTTAGTCGTTTTGTTTGCGGCGCCGTATTTCCTTAAAACCGATTTGCCGCTTCTACAGCCGCTCAAATTTCGATAGACGATAAATCCTATTAATTTTTGCCGATCGCTCTCCAGCGGTCGATTTTGATACCTTCCTGCCCTATTCATTGATCATTGCTTTAACGAACTTCACCGGATGCTTGCCTCTTATTCTCCCGGCAAAAAAGTCTCTGACCGTTCGCTTTGGTATTTCCATCTTTTTCGATATCTCGTTAAGCGAAAATCCTGCCAGGCGTAAATCAATGCACTGCAGGACTTCATTGTCTGTATATCTCGCGGCCTGATGGCTCTCTCCGACATACGCCCCCAGCGGGCCGATAAAGTCGACGCCTCCGGCCCTAAGACCTAAAGTACTCCGGATGTTCTCTCTTAACTCTTTCAATCGCCGCTTGTAAGGTCCGCTGGCGGCCGAGTCCATGAAGTTTTTGTGCCGCTTTCGCGGCTTCAGTGAGTAATCTTTGGGCGTCATGAGGTAATACCGTATGAGGTTGATAGGTTGATTGTTTTTCGGTCATTCTTATCTCCCCGGGATGCCTCCAGCGGTTTGCCGCCGCCGGAAGCGTCTAAACCGCTAAAGCTCAAACTTCCGTGACAATGCCGTTTGAGCTATGGAAACCGACGTCAAAGGGCGAGCCGTCTAACCGCGTTGTAAAAAACAGTCTCGCGTACACCGTTGCAATAGCTTCCGGGATTCCGAAAATGCGTACTCGTCTCTCGCCTTTCCGGTTGTACGTCACCACTGCATAGGCCTCGCAGTATCCGCTCTTGTCGTCTCCCTCCCATGCCTTGGGCGCCGATTCAGAGTAGCCGACCTGGATCGTCCAGTGATTTGCGGGATCGCACCCGAACAAGTTGTCTTCCGCTCTTGTGCCGTAAACGAAAGCGTCTAGAGCGTGGAATGTCTCCATAAAATCGAGGACATCCTTTATAGGAGGGCAGTTGTACATGCCTCCGTGGTACAGATTGCTGTCCCAAACTCGCCCCGCCTTGAGTGCATAGTCGACTGCGACAGATATGACCTTTAACTTTTCTAAAACCTTTGATTCTTTCTCTAATAACATAGTAGAAACCCTTATTGGAGAAGTAAAAAAGTATTTTTTAGGCTCTTTTCCTAAACTTCCCTATACGCGTATATGAGAGAAGTTTTAGAAATAGATAGTATTTTTACTTTTTTACTTCTAGTTGAACGTTTACCCCTCTAATCTTTAATCGACTGCCTCAAAGCCTTCAGCTTTTATCCGGATGCCCTTAAAGCAGGTAATTCCTTTGTTTTGTACAGTTTCAAAACCTCTTTCCTCCATTGCGTTAAAAAACCATTTCTTTCGTTCCTGATACTGCGGCACACTAGAGTCCCTTGCATACTGCTTCCAGGCGTTGTAAGCCTCACTCCGCGGCCACCGCGCATCAGGCTCGATAGCGCAGTGCTCTGCGAAAAAGTCCGACATCGGGTCTTGAGCCGATCTGTAGGCTTTCTGCTCCCGGCGGATGGCTTCCGGAACTCGCAGGCCGCGCTGCTGAAAGCGGAGGGCGCCGGCAATACACTTATTCAGGAAACCGGAGAGCTCGGCCTCAGATTTTTGGTCAAATAAGGGATCAGCGCGCTCGGCATTGAAGTTGCCTAAGTGGCGCACCGGCAGCAGCCGATCCCACATGCCCTCGCTCTGGTCTTCTACGATCGGCTTATGGTTGGACACAAGAACCGGCAGACAGCACGGCGTGAATGTGATCGAGCTTTTCGCCCATGTCTGGCGTCCGGTCATCGGGTCCCCGCCGGTCAACTGTTTGACAAGCGAGCTATTAAGGCGGCTTCCGTCGGAGGTCTCCACGAGTGTCACCAGTCGCTTGTCTTTAAGTCGTGTGATGTCTTCTCTGGCGCCGCCGGCCGAGCCGCCTTTGCCTTCGATAAAAGTCTTTTGGTCAGCTCCGACGTGATAGCCCTCTTGGCCGTTGCCCATCATCTTGATCGCCAGGTTGAGCAGCGCGGATTTACCGTTGTGGCCTAAGCCGAACATGATTAAGAAAGACCTGCGCAGGCGCCCGGTCATTCCGGCGCCGAAAATGTCGTAATAGAACTCAACGATCTCCGGATCACCGTTGCATATCTCCAGCATCCTGGCGTCGATATAGGGACATGTCGCGTCCTTGTCGTAGTTGACCGGGGAATGGAGCGTAATCATGTGAGCGGGATCCCCGGGAATAAATTCACCGGTCTTTAAGTCAATCTCGCCGTTGTTCACGCCGAAGTAGCGCAGATTTTGGTTGAGCTCGTGCGGGCTGATAAGTACGCTGTTGTCTCCGTCAGAGAAAGACTTAAAAGCCTTGAGCATGTTCTCCCAGGTCTTGGGATTGCAGCACTTGGAGGCGAAATCTTTGAGCATTACCGCGCCCTCGCTGTCGAGGCCTTTGGCTTCCTCGAATAACGACTCCACGGTCATCCTAGCGTAGCCCATGATAGCTTCATTGGGCGTTTTCTTCCAGCGGATTCCGTTCCATGTGTACCACTGGCCGTTAATGCAGTCCCACTTCAAACCGCCCTTGTAAGTGTCCCGCATTCTTTCCGCAAGGCCGAGCTCATTGAACGCGTAGTCGGAACAAGTACTTTTCTTAAACCATCCCTGTATACTCGTCTTTGTGATTGATCCGGCGCCCAATTCTTTCAGGCGCTTTAAGGCGTAATTCGTGAAAACCTCTCTGTCTGCACGGTTAGACAGAGAGGTTTTTCTCGCTAATGTCTCGACGTCAAACTCATCGTTGCATTTCGCCAATGCAGCAGTAAATTCCGCTTTGGCCGCGATTCGCATCTGCTTTTCTCTGCTCGCTTTGGCCTCTTCAGCTTTGGCGATTACGGTCGGCATGCGGATCAGCTCTTCCTTGCATTTGCCGATTTCAACAAATGACGCCCATTTTTCCGCGAGTGCCTTGGATCCTTTGTCCGGATAATTTGCCGACTTGCTGCTCCATTCGTCCCAGAGTCGGAATGCTTCGTCCGAGCCGTCGTACTCCAGGTGCAGCGCCATACCGACCTCAAGCCAGTCCTTGTATGCGTCTGCGTCAATATGGCTGATGATCTTCCTGGCTTCCGCGAGCGGGATGTTCCTGCACTTCATGCACTCAACGTCGAAAGCCGTGAGCGGTCCTGCGTTTGCCGACACGGAGCGGCCGGCGCCGCCTCTTTCCTTTAACTTCCAGCCGTGCTTGACTGCGTAGTCGTTGACAATTCTGACAAGCGACTGAGCCTCCTCCATCGTGACCATTGCCAGGGATTCGGCCGGATGATCGAGCGGCGTGCGATCGACAGTGCCCCATGAGTACGGCTGGCCGGTAACCTTATGGCGGCCGAAGGCAACAAACTGCTGACCGTTCGCGAGGATCTCCAGCTGCTGCTCCTGGCCGCGGTCGTCCAGGAATTTATGCGAGGAGACTTTGGAGAAACTTTTATCCGTCCGGACTAAGAACAATGTCCGGGGCCTGCGGCCAACGCGCGATAAGAACTTGTGGCTGCCGCCGCACATCTTGGAGAGTTTGTCGTAGATCAGCTGGAGGAGCTCGAAGTCTGTGATGTCGCAGTCAATGCCGATCACCTTATGCTCGCCCTGTCCGGTGAGCAGTCCTATGCCGCACCCGGCATGGATCTCAGCGTCGTCCGGCTTGAATCGGTAGGATGTCCATCCTTTCTCAAGGTCCGGGAACTTCTCTCCCGGCTTAATCGGTATCGGCAGATAGCCGTTGTCGACAAGGCGCTGTGCGCCCTGATCGAAAGTGATAACTTTCTCTTGGGTCATGAAACCACCTTTTCTTCTTCGTCTAACTGAGACTCGATCAAAAACGCCAGCGCTTCGTCCAAATGCTTCTTGGCGGTAATAACGTTTAATGCGAGGTCTCTTATATCGATTAAGCCGCCGTCACCTCTGACAGCGGCCGCGGTCTTTGTTTTTTCTAAACTCTGCTCGGCCAATTCCAGGGCGTTCAGGGCACTGGTTATCTTTGCCGAGCGTTCCTTTACAATTTCAAAAAAGCTTCTTTCTGAGGTCATGATGTCTCTCCCTAATTCGTACGTCTGTCCGCATTGTGGTGTCGCAGTTGCTTTTGCCGCGCGCCCGATCCTCAAACGCCCCAGGCCACCTTATGACGCTTTGAGCGAGTACTACCGATACAGTTCTGTCGCGCTTAAATCGGTTGACGTTTTCGACTTGGGCGATTTTTACGAGACAGCTACCTTGACTGTTTCTGTATGCCCTACTTGCGGCCGTCCCACCCTCTGGGAATACGAAAAACTTGTTTGGCCGGTATCGAGTGGAATTAAGGCGTATGAAAAAATGCCGGAGAAAGCAAAACGAGTTTTCAATGAAGCTCAAAGTCTTATGCAACTGTCGCCTAGGTCCTGCTGCGCCCTTCTCAGGTTGTGCGTGGAGGAGATAGTTAATTATGTTGGTGCTGAACAGGGACTCAAAAATTTTGACCCTGATTGGATACTTGCTCGTCGTATTGAGGCACTGGCAATCCCGGAGGCTTTGACTCAGCAGCTTACCGCCTGCCGTGTGATTGGTAATGACGCGGCGCATCCAGGCGTGATTGATTTTTCCGGAGAGGACAGCGGTAAAGTCGCTGCGCTTTTGTCGCACGCGGTCAATAATCTTTGCGCCTGTCTTATCGGACCTTTTGATCTCAAGAAATTGGCCGACGAAGTTGAGGCCGAGAGGAAAGCTCGCAAAAACAAAAGTTGAAGTCATTTTTCTTTCTCTTTTTTGGTTTCTTCCGTACAAAGCTGGGCGACAAGTTCCCTTAGCTTGTCGACGATCTTGTAGCTGACTTCCGTGTAGCGTTTTGATTTGATCTTGCTGACGGTACCTTGAGCGATACCGAGCAGTGCGGCGATTTGGTGCTGTTTGAGTCCGGCTTTTTCAAGTTTGAAAACTGCGGCGTCCGGTGAGAGTAATGAAGCGGCCATATAAACCTCAAGAATTACAACTTTAGTTAATAGATTCTAATTCTTTTCGGAATATGCACACAACTTTAAGACTGTTAAAATATTCCCATTGGAATTTTTATCGAGATCGTGCGATGTCTACTTTTGCTCAAAACCTAAGAGCGCTGATGAAAAAAAGCGGCGTCTCCCAAAATGAATTAGCAAGGTCCGCAGGTCTTACCCAGTCGGCAATCAACAAGATACTTACGGGCAAGACAAAACAGCCGGGTATCGATACCACTGAAGCGATAGCTCGTGTCTTAAATGTTTCAGTAGCGCAACTGATTTACACGCCTGACCTTCCAAAAGATGCCGATCCTGTAGCCGGATTCCGTCGCGTTCCTCTTATCAGTTGGGTGCAAGCCGGCCTCCCTACCCCAGTATCCTCTCTTGACGATCTCGATAAATGGTACATCTGCCCGGTGAGCATCAGCAACGAAGGCTTTGCTCTAAAGGTCCGAGGTGAATCCATGGAGCCAATGTTTTATGAAGGCGACATTGTCTTTATTGACCCTGAGGTTCCGGCAGAATCCGGCCGCATTGTGGCAGCAGTTGACGACGGCGCAGCAGATCCGGAAGCAACACTCAAGAAACTCGTAAGGGACGGCTCGAATTACTACTTGAAGGCTCTAAATCCGGATTGGCCGGGCCCTAAATTCCAGCCGTTTACCCAGAGTATGCGGATCGCCGGTGTGGCAGTTGGCAAGTACGTAGAACTATAAAGAAATAAATTTCAAGGGGCTAGATCTCTATGACCACCGATAAAAGCACATACAAAAACCTTAATCTCAACAGAGAAAAGTTATCAGACTTTATAGAGAAGTTTTACCAAGAAAATGGCTTGAAAGAACTGGAAAGGAAGCCGAGTGAATGGAGTCCTGATGACACACTGCGCGTTATTCGTTTTGGCCAAGCAGGAAGTAAACCTGCCCAGGTAAACCTTTATCTAAATAAAGACGGCAGCACCAGCATTTTATACAAAACAGGCCAAAACCATGACTTGGGGGAACGCCTAGCGATCTTCCTCAAGGAAACGATAAATCCGGATGAGCTTGAGAGTGTAGAAATGACCCTTGACTCAATACCTGCAGGAGACTTCGCGGTTCTTTTAGATTGCCTCAAAGAGGAAGGCTACGAGATGGCTGAATCTGTTGTCCCCGGAGGAGAAAAAATAGATATCAGATCACTTTTATACAAGGATAAGTTGTCTTTATGCTATTTCCCAAAATCATTTACCCTCAGGATTCAAGGTCGCCCTCTTTCTTGCTACAGGGCAGTTGTCTATCACCTTACAGAACTTCTAGATCTCGCGGGCCTTGAAAAAGTTCTTGTTAGGAGAGAGGAAGGACGCGCCCAAATCGTAAGAAAAAACCTTGCGGAGGATTACCTAGCATCAAAATTTGGCGAGACATACGACAAGTTAACCAAAACCGAGAAGGACTGTCTAATATCTGCCTGGATGATCAAGCTTTCCTCCCCCGATTTACCAGATTACTCTTTCTTACTCCTTCCAGAATTAAGGGTACTTGAAGGCTCAATCAAAGTTGTTTTGAAGCGCGCATTAGATATTCGAATACAAAAAACTGAAACCTTTGGCACATATTTTCCTAAAGACAACTCCACACATACTTACTTTTTCAAACCAAAGGGTACCCAAAAAGTACCGCAACAGCACAAACTCGCATTAGAATCCGCCTACAATTTTTACCACCGTGAAAGACATGGTTACTCGCATTCAGGCGATGAACCTGCGCTAAATCCGGTTATCAGCGAATTTTCTGTTTTACAGGAAAAGAGTGAACAGTGCTTAGCGCGCATAAAAGCTTTATATGATTTGATATGACCTTTGAAGTAAGAACCGTCGTCGGCTCTTCGTTCGATTTTATTGTTAGCTCGGTTAGTTTTGAGAGCCCGTTTGAATCGGCCGACGAATTGGAAAAAAAATTAAGATCTCTTACGAGGGGTAACAGTACGAAAAGAGTGCTGGTCGATTTACTGTGTTCTAATGGTTTTGAGTGGAATCGATTTGCAACTTTTTCTTTTAACAATAGTCGATTTGGGAATGATATCGAGGTTATAAACGAAGACGACGTGCCTCTAAGTTTATTGGTCGCGCAAGAAAAATTTTACAAGTCGCATCCTGAGTACTTGACCTCTTCAATTCTTACGCCGACTCAAATTTCTCATTTTCTGCAATAAGAAAGAAGAATCGAACCGCCTTCGGGCGGTTTTTCTTTGTCCTCTTAAATTCCTATTGGAATTATTTAAACTATCGGCATTGATTTTATATTCCTAAAGTTTTAAATTCGTTTGTGAATTGATTAAGTTCAAAGGACAAACGAAATGCCGAATACCAAAAGCGAAAGTCCCTACATCTTCTCAACGGACGAACAACTCCGCCAGGATCTAAAGAAAGCAATGGTCGACCGCGGTTTCACCGCCAGTAAACTCGGCCGAGCTCTTAACCTCCCGGCTCAAACAGTTAGTAGATTCTTAAACGGCCGCGTCAAAAAGGCCTGCGACAATGCGAGCAAATATGTCACCTGGCTGAATGAGCAGGATGCAACGTTTTACAAAACTCCTCTTGCCGCATGGTTGACTCTCCAAACCTGCCTTATTGATGTTGCCGGTCGCACCGGTGAACTTCCTCCGGACGCCTTGGCCGCCATCTCCGAACTTAACGGCTTCTTTTCTTCTACTAAGTGAGGCCGTCATGCGACACGAATTTAACGACCTTGAAATCGCCGTCGGCGCGTTCGTCGCCTTCCTCGGCTTCTGGGGTTTTATCTACCTCGTCTTCATTCTTCCGAAGTTCCTCGGAGGTCTCTTATGAACTCAGTTTTTAATCTCGCCTCCTTCAACCTTAACCAGATGACCGATGACGAGCTTCTCTCCTGGCTGCACTCCGAGAGCCTGGCCAACATGCCTCCGATCATTCGGACATTGGCTGAGCGCCTAGAGGCCGTTCAGAACGACGTGGCCTACGCCCAGGAAGAGACCGAAGAGGTAAAGGAAAAATTCAAAAAGCTCGATAAGGACACGATCGAAGGCTTGCTAAAGCTGGACGACAAGCTCGGGCACTTTGCCTCAGACCTGGAAAAAGTCTCCAGCGCAATTCTCGAATCTCAGGGAAAGATTCTTGTCGAAGGTGATCTGCTCGTTGATAGCGATGACCTGAACGACGAATGCCCTGACGACCAGCTCGTTATCCCCCGTAAAGAACTCGACACCATCCGTGCCCGAATCGACAAGATCGGCTACGCCATTTCCAACCTAGAAACCGGGGACTTCTTCCCCGATCGCCCTTCCATCTAAGACTAAAGGAGATATTTATGTCTTTAGAAACTGCCATCCAAGAAAACACCAAAGCACTGCAATACCTGGCTGAGATTGTTAAACAGGCCATGAGCATGAAACCCGTGCAGGCTCCTGCGATCGCCGTTCCGGCGCCTGAGCCCAAAGCCGCACCGGTCGAACCTGTGGCCGCGGCTGACCTTCCCCCAGTGGCTGCACCTAAGGCAGCACCCGCCGAGCCAATGACCGCGCCTGTTCCGGCGCCTAAGGCCGAACCGAAGGCAGCACCGATTAACTACACGGAACTTCGTGAGGCCATGGTCTCCAAACTGCAAAAGCTCTTTGAGCATTCTCCGGCTAAGGGCGCCGAGATTCTCCGTTCCTTCGGCGTCAGACGCCAGTCCGAACTGCCGGACGAAAAACTGCCCGCTTTCTGTGATGCCCTGGTTAAAGCTCTCGAAGCTGAAGGAGTTCTGTAATGGCCCACGCACTTCTGTCCCCGTCGTCCGCCCACCGCTGGATGTCTTGCCCGGGAAGCGTATCTTTGTCCCGCCTTTTCCCGGACGAATCGTCCTCTTATGCCGAGGAAGGCACACTCGCCCATGCTTGGGCCGCACACTTCCTTGATCCGCAGAATCAGCCTCAGCCGGCCGAGGCCCTGAGTTCTGACAATCTCACCTTCGTCCAGGACTATGTCCTTTTCGTCGAACGCGAAACTGCGGGCGGTGTCCGCCGCATTGAGTATCCGGTTTCTGTCTCAGAGGTCACCGGTGAAGCTAATGCCAAGGGCACGATCGACTGTGCGGCTCTCGTGAACGGCACACTCAAGATCATTGATTTGAAGTTCGGTAAGGGCGTAAAAGTCGATGCCGAGCACAATACCCAGCTCATGATTTATGCCGCCGGCGCCCTGCCCTTGTTCGATGTGATCGACGAGGTCCGAGCCATTGAGCTCACCATCTTCCAGCCGCGCATTAACAACATCTGCTCCTGGAAGCTCACTCCGGCCGAGCTCGAGGATTTCGTCAATAAAGCCCGGGCGCGAGCCTCGATCGCGATCAACTACCTGCGCGCCGATCCCCTGCCGCTCGCCGCACTGGAGCCGTCTGCCGATGCCTGCCGATTCTGCAAAGCTAAGGCGGCTTGCCCTGCTCTTCAGCAGAAGGCAGCAGAGGCCTGTGACTTCCGTCCGGTGCTCGACAAAGGCCAGGACATCCCGATTGTTCCGGAAGAAGCTCTGAGCTCGGAGCAGCTCTCGTTAAATCTCCAGCTTGCTGACCTTCTGGAGCCGTGGATCGCCGCTGTGCGCGAGGCCGCCTACGACCAAATGATGGAAGGCGTCCAGGTCGAAGGATTCAAACTCGTTCTCGGCCGCCCGGGCAACCGTCAGTGGACAAGTAATGCAGAAGCCGAGGCCATGCTCAAGTCCTTCAAGTTGAAGGAAGACGAGCGCTACACCTACAAGGTCATCACTCCGACCGCCCTGGAGAAACTCATGAAGGCGGGCCGAATCGGCGAGCGTCAATGGAAGCGCGCCGAAACCATCATCACCAGAAGCGAACCAACTCCGACCGTCGTACCGGCAGCAGACAAGCGGCCGGCATGGTCTCCAACCGCAACCGCATCCGATTTCACACCTATCTCTAATTAATAAGGAGCACAACTATGGCATTCAACATTAAAGGCCGTCTCTCTTTTGAACACATTTTCACTCCGTCCGCTACCGAAGGTTCCGAGCCTACATTTTCCTGCTCGGTCCTGATGCCGAAAGGATCCGCGGAAGTCAAGAAAGTGGAGGCCGAGATGATGCGCGTCGCTACTGAAAAGTGGGGCGCCAAGGGCAAAGAAGTTCTGGCCCGTCTTATCAAAGGAGGCAAAACCTGCCTGCGCGATGGGGACACAAAAGAATATGACGGTTACGCCGGCATGGACTACGTTACCGCTCGTAATCCCGTCAAACCCTCCGCGTTCGACAAGAACGGCGACGAAACTGAAAAAGCCGACGGTCTCATTTACTCCGGCTGCTACGTCCAGGCGCGTATCGAGCTTTGGGCGCAGGACAACAAATACGGCCGGCGCATTAACGCAAAACTTCTAGGCGTCAAGTTTGAAAAAGACGGCGACGCTTTCGCGTCCGGTTCCGGTCCTGCCAAGGCCACTGACTTCGATGTGGACGATGAACCGAGCGACGACGGTAAAAAGCCCTGGGAGTAAGCCATGGCGAAGAACAGAACCGAGGGACAAGGCGTCGTGCTCGGACTATCCGAGGTAGAAGCCTATGCGGTCATGTCCGCAATTAAGACAACGCTTGAGATTGAAACAGGCGTCGACACCATGACGACCGGATTCGGAGAATTTGCCAAAAAGCTGTACCTCAAAAGTTTGACCAACGTAATGGACCTCTTACAAGCCGCCCTGATAAGCAAACAGGGGCCAACTAACTAAAGCCTTTTTAACCACCCGTCCTTCACACGAGGGACGGCTATTAAGGAGACTCAATATGACAACACTCTGGGCAGACTTAGAAACTTTCAGTACCCGCGACATTATGAACGGCCCTCACCAGTACGCAGAAGACTGCGAAGTTCTGCTGTTCGGCTATGCGATTGATGACGGCCCGGCCAAGGTTTGGGACGTCACAACCGGCGAGAGAATGCCGTTCGAATTAGCTTGTGTCCTTGCCGCCGCGCAAATGAATGCTCCGGACGTCAATACCGTTTGGCACAACGGAGCTAATTTCGACGTCCCTGTCTTGCGCAAGGCCAAAAACCTCCATGTCGACATCCCTTTCGAGCGCGTAGATGACTGTATGGTCAAAGCGTATTCCCACGGTTTGCCCGGATCTCTGGGCGCGCTGTCTGAGATTTACGGCCTCGATGTGGATAAAGCCAAGGATAAGGACGGCCGGCGCCTCGTGCTGAAATTCTGCAAGCCCGACAGTAAGGGCAACGTGCGCAACCGCACGACGGATCCGGAGGATTGGGCCCGCTTTGTGAACTACTGCCGCCTGGACGTCGAAGCCATGCGGGCAATCTACAAAAAATTGCCGTCCTGGAATTGGGGCCCGCGCGACCGCGCCCAGTTCGTGATCGATCAGCGCATTAATAATAGAGGTGTCCGGATGGACCTCGATCTTGCCCGTGCAGCGATCGCTTTGGCCGATAAGCTCAAGGCCGAAAACGCCAAGCGCACCCAAGATCTGACCAATGGAGAAGTCGCGTCGGCTACTCAGCGCGATGCGCTCCTGGCCCACATCCTGCAGCAGTATGGCGTCAGCTTGCCGGATCTTACTAAGTCCACAATCGAGCGGCGTCTCAACGATGAGAACTTGCCGGAAGTCGTCAAGGAGCTCCTGTGTGTGCGCCTGGCGTCCACTAAGACATCCACTGCCAAATATAAAAAGCTCATTGCCTCGACCAGTGCGGACGGCCGCATGCGCGGTTGCCTCCAGTTTAGAGGTGCCACCCGTACAGGCCGCTATGCCGGACGGCTCATGCAGTTGCAGAACCTGCCGCGCCCGACGCTCCCGCAATACGTTATTGACGCCGGGATCGAAGCGATTAAGGGAGGCTGGGCCGAGTACCTGGCTGAGCCAGGCGAGCTCATGTCTTCGTGCCTGCGATCCTGCATCATGGCCACGCCCGGGAAGCATTTAGTCGTCGCCGACTTGTCCAATATCGAAGGCCGCACGTTGGCCTGGCTCGCCGGAGAAGAATGGAAGCTCAAAGCATTCCGAGACTTCGACGCCGGTCACGGCCCTGACCTCTATAAAGCGACTTACGGCCGCACTTTCGGTATCCGTCCGGAAGACGTAACCAAACACCAGCGACAGATCGGTAAGGTCATGGAGCTCGCGCTCGGTTACCAGGGCGGTGTCGGTGCATTCCTCACGTTCGCGTCCGCCTATTCGATTGACCTGGATGAGCTTGCGAAACATGTCCGGGAAAATATTTCCTTTAGCTATTGGGGCCAAGCCGAGGGCTCATACGAGTGGTACAAGGAAAAGAAACTCACTCACGGCTTAAAGCGCGAAACCTTTATCGCCTGCGAAGCTGTCAAGCTCGCCTGGCGCGATGCGCACCCGGCAATACAAAAGTTTTGGGCGGATGTCGATAAGGCCGCGGTCTCTGCGCTCAAGGACGTGCCCGCTAAAGCCGGCAAAGTTTGGTTCAGTAAGAACGGATCTTGGCTGCGCATGAAACTGCCTTCCGGACGCTTTATCTGCTATCCCGGAGCGCGGCTAGAGGATGGCGGTGTGGACACCGGCACCTTCTCCTACATGGGGATCAACCAATATTCCCGGAAGTGGGAGCGTATCCGGACATACAGTGGCAAGTGCGTAGAAAACGCAACCCAAGCCGCAGCCGCTGACATTCTGATCGGCGCCATGGATTCAATCGAGCAAGCAGGATTTGAAATCGTCTTCTCAGTGCATGACGAATTTATCACTGAGGCCGACCTCTCTAAAGACAACACCGAGCTTGAAAAGCTCATGTCAACTCCGCCCAGTTGGGCACCGGACCTGCCGCTGGCTGCGGCCGGATTCACTTCACTGCGTTACCGCAAAGACTAGGAGATTGGAAATGAAATCCCGAGAAATAATTATCCGTATGAAGCCCGAAGTTAAGGAGCGTTTTGCACATTTCTTTAACAATCCGGAAGAACTCGAATGTGCTGTTCGCTTTGCCGAAGAACGAGCGCTTGCATTCTGGGGCGTCTATTCGAAGTGGCGCGACACTATCTTCGCCCCGGTTTCTAAACGGGCTTCAGTTTCCGGTTTCTCCACAAACGTCATGTTTGACATCTCCGACTTTGAAGTTAAGGAACAGCAGTCATGACACCCGAAGGAAAAGTCGTCGCCCTTATCCGGGCAAGAGTGAAAGCAGCTAACGGAGAAGTCCGGAAGTGTTCCTGGGAAGGTGTGCGCGGTGCTCCGGACCTTCTCGTTCTGCTCCCGGGCGTGCACGCCTGGATCGAAGCGAAGGCGCACACCGGCGCGCTCAGGCCTCATCAGGTCCGTGAGCATGCACGGCTGCAGAAAGCCGGGTGCCAGGTCTACGTCGTCTACGGAGAGGATCAGGCCGAATCCCTGGTGAGCCACCTCGTTGCATTGTCTCGATCCGTGGAGCCGTAATTATGTCGAGAGATTTCAAGCCCTGGCCTTACCAGGAACTCATGATCCGATTCGCTTTAAAAAATAAGCGCTGCGGATTGTTCGTCCCGATGGGCATGGGCAAAACTTCAAGCGCGCTCATGATTATTCAGATCCTAAAAGATCTTTATGGTGAAGGCCCGGCGCTTGTAATCGCTCCGCTTGCGGTAGCCCGTAACGCATGGCCGAGTGAAGTTCGGAAGTGGAGTGACTTCAGCCATCTGAAAGTGTCGCCGATCCTCGGCAGCACTAAAGAACGTGTTAAGGCGCTCCACACTAAGGCCGATGTCTATGTCATTAACTACGACAACCTGCAGTGGTTGGATAACTACCTCACGAGTCATAACTACGCCTGGCCCTTCCCGGTTGTCGTGGCCGACGAGTCGACAAGGCTCAAAAGTTTCCGGACGCGGCAGGGCTCTAAGCGTGCGAAGGCCCTGGCTAAGTTCACCAACTTCTTTAAGCGGTTTATCGCCTTGACCGGTACGCCCTCTCCCAATGGCTTAAATGATCTTTGGGGCCAGCTCTGGTTTATCGATAACGGTCAGCGCCTGGGGAAGTCCTTCACCGCGTTCCATGAGCGGTGGTTTAGACCTCTGCGCGTAGGTGCGACTGCGGCCGCAGTACAGTGGGTCCCGCTGGAGTACGCCCAGGAGCAGATTCAGAATGCCATTTCCGATGTGTGCTTGTCGATCAAGGCCGAGGACTACTTCGATTTAGACAAGCCGCATTTTGTGAACGTCGAAGTCGAATTGCCAGACGAGGCCAAGGCGCTGTATGACGACATGGAGCGGGAGCTCTTTATCGAGCTGGCCAATGCCACCACGGTGGAAGCAGCTAACGCCGCGGCCAAGACCGTGAAGTGTTTGCAGCTTGCCAACGGTGCGATCTACACCGACGACACGCATAACTGGCAGGAGGTGCATACGGCCAAACTGGATGCGCTCGCCTCCATTGTCGAGGAAGCTGCAGGCGAACCGCTCCTTGTGGCTTATCAATTTAAGACCGACCTTGCCCGCATCCTGGAGGCATTCCCAAAAGCCCGCGCCTTCGATAAACGTCCGGAGACAGTCGAGGCTTTTAACAACGGCGAGATTCCCATGCTCTTGGTGCATCCGGCAAGTGCGGGCCATGGCCTGAGTCTGCAAGACGGTTCCAGCAAGCTCGTGTTCTTTAGCCAGTGGTGGAACCTCGAAGAGTATCTCCAGGTCATTGAGCGAATCGGCCCGATGCGTCAGCTCCAGGCCGGCCACCCGCGAGTCGTCACGGTCTATCAGATCCTGGCAAAGGACACGATCGACTATGTGGCCTTGGCTAAAAAACGATCTAAGCGAGAAGTACAGGACATGCTCCTGGACTATCTGAGAAACAAAGGAGATAACCATGCCGACACCAAAGAAGCGTAGGCAGCCGCCGATAGAGACATTGCCTGACTGGGTACTAGGCAGATCCGACCTTACCTACTCGTCAAGGATCCTGCTGTATTTCGTTCTTTATAACGTAAACCTGCGACGTCGAGTAACGCTCACTCGATTGCAGGATGCCTCCGGCCTGGCCTATGAGACACTCCGGCGCGCCCTTAAGGCTTTGAAACTTGCAGGAATTATTAATCAGGAACTGTTGGGTAAGATCCGATATGACGGGTATGCCTATGTACTAAACACCGAGCGTTTGAAAGAACTAGGTGCTCCCCACGTGGATTCATTTTTCAAAGGATATAAGAATGTCTGATTTAGTAAACCATCCCGCCCATTACGAAGAGCAATCCATTCGCCTGGAGCCGATCGACTTCTGCGAAAGACTGCCGTTCTGCGAAGGCAACGCGATTAAATACTGTTTCAGGGCCGGCCATAAGGAGGGCACAAGCGAGTTGCTCGATCTTAAAAAAGCTCAGTGGTATTTGAATCGCAGAAGCTCAGAGGACGCTTTGGAAATGAATGACCGCGACTATGCGTCCTTCCTAAATATGACTCGCTTATTTAAGCGCTCCAGCGGTATCTTGAAGGACTTCATTAACAAATGGAATAACCTCACTGCCTTTGACGGCGACTTTTGGTCCTGTTTAGAAGGCTGTATAGCCGAGCGTATCAAGAAGCTGGAGGCCCGTGAGTCGCTCAACCACGTTACAGCTGGGAGGAAAGAATGACAGCGACCTGGCTCAGCAAAATGGAGCTTGCAACCTACCTCGGTATTACGACCAGGACGGTGGACCGCTGGAGAAAGGATGCGGACTTCTATAAATTTCCGACGCCCCGCTATATTGCAGGGCGTCCAAGATGGCACATTAAAGATATAGACAGCTGGATGTCTAAGCAGCCGACGAAACTCCGCTAAAGACTGCATCCGCCCACTGCTGCATTACCTCGCGCCGTTGTTCCAAAAGATCAGATCTCTGATATGCCTGGACAACGGCGTTTCCTGTTGTGTGCATCAGGCATTTTTCAGCAACAATGTCCGGAACTCCGTTCTCGGCCGCCCAGTCTCTGAATGTCGATCTAAAGCCGTGCATCGTGGCAGTCGTTCCGGTCAGTCGTTTGAGCAGTTTGGTTAGGGTGTAGCGGCTTCCCAAACTTTCCTCAGAGACACCGAAAATATGATCGCCCTTTTTCTCGATAGACTTCAAAAGCTCAATCGCCTGGTCACTTAAGGGGACGCGGTGCGGGTACGGCTTTTGGTCTTTTCGTCTTTCCGGAGGTACGGACCAAATACGGTTTTCCCAATCGATCTCATCCCAGCGTGCCGGGACAGATTCGCCGACGCGGCTGGCGGTCAGAATCGTGAAGAGGATCGCCTGTTTTGTCCGAGTGTTTGCCGGATAAAGGCAGTTGAGCTTTTCCTGTAACTCTTCCAGCGGCATGGACTCCTGGTGCTTGACAGGTTGAATTTTAGATGCCGGCGGCAAGTCTCTATCAAGGTTGCCTCTCCAGAGCGCGGGATTGAAGTCCATAAGGCCGTCAGCCACGGCATAAGAGAATATGTTCTCCAGGCGGCCGCGAACCCTGGAGGCGGTCTCCGTTTTGGTCGACCATATCGGCTGCAACACGGCTAGGACGTCAGCCCGCTTTATTTCAGACAGCTTCTTCTTGCCCAGTACCGGGACGGCATAGGCGCGGACAGTGGCGAACCATTGAGCCTTATGTTTAGCATTTTTCCACAGGCGCACGTTCGCGATCTTCTCGATCGCTTTTTCGGCATAGTCCTCGAAAGTAAGGTCGGCCCTAACCTCTTTGTCGAGAACCTCTTTCGGAGTCATGGGCGCAGTGCCCTCGGTCAGGCCGACGCGAAACTTCTCGGCCATTTCTTTAGCCTGGCTAATCGTGATCGTATTGGCAGAACCGAGGCTTTTTTCTTTTCGTTTGCCGCCGAGCATATATCTAAATACGAAAGAGCGAGAAGTACCGCGGACTACCAAATTTAAATTAGGCGCCACCGGGTGTTTTCCGTCCGGCAATTTAAAAATATTTTTGGCTGTAACTTGCATGAGGATTTCCCCCTTTGGTTTTGTCCACCATGGTGGGCAAGCAAAACCTAAGCGAGACGGGAGGTTATGAAAGTCTTGGAGTCCGCCAATCGCTTTCTCGGAAAATTCGTTCCGCCTTCAGTCCGCCATGTCCACCAATAAGGTCCGCCACAAGCGAATCCTATGGCAAATTATCCTCTTAGGGCTTTATTTTGTCCACCACTTTGTCCACCACTCGCAGGCGAGAAAATGTCTTTCCATGTCTCGTCGTGTCTCAATCGGAAATTACAGAGCGGAAATTTAATCTTCTGAAAGCCAATATTGACGGGGCTTTTGAAAGATGATGTCTCTATTTGTCTCGAATTGTCTCGCCGTGTCTCAGGCGGAAGATGGCAGACCCCCTCTCCGCCAATCACTTCTTTGCATACGTTCGTATGTGACCCGACACCTAAAATCCCCTTTATTACGAAGCCTTCGTAATGACTACCTTGCGTATGGAGTTTCTTACAGCCGTGATTAAACGGTCACTTAGACGGTCACCTGTTTTCTAAATTGGTCTCCTGGAAATATTATTTCTCGGTTCAGAAGTGGAATTAGTTATAAATAAAACTCGGCAAATCCTATTCAAAATGTCGTTTGTGCTGCGAATTTTTATAACCCCTCTAACATAGCTATCAACCAGATTATTCAAAAAGCACACATAGGAAAGATGCTTGCTGTCTGAATTAATCCCATCGACAATGAAAAAACAGAAAAAGCATCTCCTCTCAGAACAGACAGAATCGCTGGTAGTCGCTTTGAGTCTTGGATAAAAGACGGCTGCTCTGAAACAAAAAAGAGGATAAAGAAACCATGAAGCCCAATGGGCTAATAGATAGCTTATGACAAAGAAAAGTGGAACGAGAATATGTTGATTTAACCAAGTTCATAGCTCTGACGGCTTAGGCCATTCCATTAAAAAATTAGCCGAAACGTTATATCCCAGAATATCAAAGTGAAGAGAGTTGGTTATAGGAAAAGTCAATCACAGCTTCTAACTTTGACTCAACCACCCTAGAAGAAATTTTCCGACTTAAAAGAGGAGCCCATTCGGGCAGACGTTCTTTAAGCCAATTGGCAGTCATTTTCGTGCATATTGCGGTGGTAAGCGTTCTCTTCAGAACAAGGAGTTAATATGGCGTCAAAATATTTGATTTACAAAAACAGAAAAAATGAATTTAAGGAAGCTCTGCAAAATACGTAATTTTTCCCAATCGCCCTTCGGAGGCTT
>ERZ834859.813-NODE-813-length-40017-cov-11.503178_pt1 | contig 40017 bp, 36 predicted proteins | sample MGYA00519947_ERZ834859 | MGnify/ENA primary metagenome ERZ834859 (study PRJEB31850, sample SAMEA3708763) | human gut metagenome | biome: human gut; feature: human-associated habitat; material: faeces | place: China | collected 2014 ...
AAATGATGCACGGCCTTAAAGTTGCAAACATCGACATCAACAGAAAGATGCTTGCAGAGATGGCTGTAAATGATGCTGCTGGATTCACAGCTCTTGCAGAAATCGCAAAGAAAGCAATCGCTTAATCGAAATATACTAAATATATAATACTGCACCATCAAAACAGTTTTCTGTTTTGATGGTGCAGTATTTTTTTTACTTGCTGTATATAAATATAAGTAAAAAAGATAAAAATTTTGTGAATTTTTATCTTGAAATCACCACTGTGAAATGCTATAATTTTAACACTACATTAAATGAAAGCGAAATGATATAGTATAAAGGAGGAGAATATTATGAGAAATTTAAAAAAAGCATTTACAATTACAGCCGCAGCGGCTATGGCAATGACGGCTTTTGCACCAGTATCTGTATTTGCAGAGGAGGAAACTTTTAAAATCGGCGGAATAGGACCAATGACAGGCGCAGCCGCTACATATGGTGCTGCTGTAGAAAATGGAATTCAGCTTGCAGTAGATGAAATTAATGCAGAAGGCGGAATTAACGGCACAAAAATAGAATTTAAAATGGAAGATGATGAGCATGATGCGGAAAAATCTGTGAATGCGTACAATACTCTGAAGGACTGGGGAATGCAGATGCTCGTGGGAACAGTTACAAGTGCTCCCTGTATTGCTGTTGAGGCAGAGGCGGCAAACGACAATATGTTTCTTTTAACACCTTCTGCAACAGCAATCGACTCTATTGCTGGAGAGAATGCTTTCCGTGTATGCTTTTCTGATCCGGCGCAGGGAACAAAATCTGCACAGTATATTGGGGAACATAAGTTGGCATCAAAGGTTGCAGTTATTTACGATGGTTCTGACCCATATTCCTCAGGAATTTATGAGAGCTTCCAGGCAGAAGCAGAAAACCAGGGACTCGAGGTTGTAGCGGCAGAAGCTTTCACAGCAGACAGCAAGACAGACTTTAAAGTACAGCTCCAGAAAGCAAAGGACGGAGGGGCAGAGCTTGTATTCCTTCCTGTATATTATCAGGAGGCAGCCCTGATTCTTCAGCAGGCAAAAGATCTTGATTTTGCACCGAAATTCTTTGGCTGTGATGGACTGGACGGACTTTTAAGTGTGGAGAACTTTGATACTTCCCTTGCAGAAGGAGTTATGCTCCTTACACCGTTTGCAGCAGATGCAGAAGATGAAAAAACACAGAAATTTGTAAGTGCATATAAGGAAGCGTTTGATAATCAGATTCCGATTCAGTTCGCAGCAGACGCGTACGATGCAGTGTATGCAATTAAGCTTGCGGCAGAGGACGCAGGACTTACACCGGATATGGAAATGTCCGATATGTGTGAGGCAATGAAGGTTTCTATGACAAATATTGAACTGGAAGGTTTAACAGGAACGATTACATGGGATGAAACAGGAGAGCCTGACAAAGAGCCGAAAGCAGTTATCATTGAGGACGGTGCTTACAAGGCAATGTAAAGCTGACAGCGTAAGAAAAAAAGTCTGAATATTGGGGACGGTCACTGTTAGACTGTCCCCTTTTGCCATAAAATTTAAAGGTTTGAGAGGTGTGCTATGAGTTTTATATCTTATTTAAAAGACGGTATAAGCCTGGGCAGCGTATATGCCATTATTGCACTTGGGTACACCATGGTGTATGGAATTGCGAAAATGCTGAACTTTGCTCACGGAGATGTAATTATGGTAGGCGCATACGTGGTGCTTACACTTATGACAAAAGGAGGAGTTTCCCCTGTAATAGCGGTTCTGATTTCCATGGGCGTCTGTACTGTTCTCGGAATGACGATTGAGGCGGTGGCATACAGACCTTTAAGGAAGGCCTCCTCACCTCTTGCAGTTTTGATTACTGCTATTGGAGTGAGCTATCTTCTTCAGAACCTTGCCCTGTTAATTTTTGGGGCAGACGGAAAGACATTTGTAAATATTATTACGGTTCCCTCCCTTTCCCTGTTTGACGGACAGCTTACTATAAGCGGTGTTACCATTGTTACCATTGTGGCATGTATTGTGATTATGACAGGTCTTACGTTCTTTGTAAAAAAGACGAAGCCGGGTCATGCCATGCTTGCTGTTTCTGAGGACAGAGATGCAGCTCAGCTTATGGGAATTAACGTAAATGCGACTATTTCCATGACCTTTGCCATCGGTTCTGCTCTTGCAGCCATTGCCGGTGTTCTGCTCTGCTGCGCATACCCGACTCTGACTCCATACACGGGGGCAATGCCTGGCATTAAGGCTTTTGTTGCAGCGGTGTTTGGTGGAATCGGTTCCATTCCGGGAGCTATGATTGGCGGTCTGCTGCTGGGTGTGATTGAAATTCTCGGAAAGGCATATATTTCCTCCCAGGTGGCAGATGCCATAGTTTTTGCAGTGCTTATTGTGGTTCTGCTTGTAAAACCTGCCGGACTGTTCGGAAAGAATATCCAGGAGAAAGTGTGAGGTGGGTTCATGAAGAAATTAAAAGATATGAATAAAACAACAAAAAGCAATATGCTCACATATACAATGGTTATTGTGATTTACCTTGTGGTACAGGGGCTTGTGACAACGGGAAATATTTCCAGTCTTTTAAAAGGACTTCTTGTTCCTATCTGTGTGTATGTGATTGCGGCAGTATCCCTGAATCTTGTAGTTGGAATTTCCGGTGAATTAAGCCTTGGTCATGCAGGGTTTATGTGTGTGGGCGCGTATTCCAGCGCATTTTTCTCAAATGCAGTGGGGGATGCAATGCCGGATATGCTCCGATTCGTTCTGGCAATTCTGATTGGAGCGGCAGTAGCAGGAATCTTCGGTATTTTAATTGGAGTTCCCGTACTTCGTCTTCGTGGAGATTATCTCGCCATTGTCACACTTGCTTTTGGAGAAATTATTAAAAATCTGATGAATGTTCTGTATATTGGAATTGACAGTAAGGGCATTCATGTGGCTACAAGCTCTATGGGGCTTAAGATGGAACCAGGAGCCAAAGCCATTGTAAAAGGTGCATTGGGCATTGCCGGAACACCGAAAAATTCAACATTCACAATTGGCGTAATTCTTATTTTGATTACTCTGGTGATTGTTTTGAATCTGATTAATTCCAGAAGCGGCCGCGCCATTATGGCAGCCAGAGACAACAGGATTGCAGCAGAATCTATTGGAATTAATGTCACAAAATACAAGTTGCTGGCATTTTCTGTTTCTGCGGCTCTTGCAGGTGTTTCCGGTGTTCTTTATGCTCATAACCTTGCAACCTTAAATGTGAAGAAATTTGATTACAATACTTCTATTCTCATGCTTGTATTTGTTGTGCTTGGAGGAATTGGAAATATCCGCGGCTCTATTATTGCAGCCATTGTACTTACGGCTCTTCCGGAAATGCTGAGAGGTCTTTCAGATTACAGAATGCTTATTTACGCTATTATACTGATTCTGATGATGTTGTTTAACTGGGCCCCTGCGGCAATTAACTGGAGAAAACGTATGAAAGAAAAATTAAGACCAGGGAAGGAGGCTGCTTAATATGGCTATGCTGGAAGTAAACAATCTGTCAATTTCCTTTGGAGGTCTTCACGCAGTAGATAATTTTCATCTGAAAATAGAGGAGGGGGAGCTTTACGGGCTGATAGGTCCGAATGGAGCGGGAAAAACAACAGTTTTTAACCTTCTTACAGGCGTGTATAAACCGGATGAGGGACATATTCTTCTTGACGGGAAAAATATTGCAGGGAAAAGTACGATTGAAATAAATCGCTCTGGCATTGCCAGAACATTTCAGAATATCCGTCTTTTCAAAGAGCTTACTGTTCTTGACAATGTAAAGGCAGGTTTTCACAACGGTCATAAATATTCCGTTCTCACAGGGATTTTACGTCTTCCGCGCTATTACAAGACGGAAAAAGAGATGGATGAAAAGGCAATGGAGATTTTAAAAGTTTTTGACCTTGATAAAGAAGCTGGGTGTTTAGCGGGAAATCTTCCATACGGCAAACAGAGAAAACTGGAAATTGCAAGAGCACTTGCAACGGAGCCCAAGCTGCTCCTTCTTGACGAGCCAGCGGCAGGCATGAATCCAAATGAGACAGCAGAGCTTATGGATACCATTCGTTTTGTGCAGAAGCATTTTCATATGACCATTCTTCTGATTGAGCATGATATGAAGCTTGTATCCGGTATTTGTGAGGAACTTACGGTACTGAATTTCGGAAGCGTCCTTGCACAGGGGAAAACAGCAGATGTGCTCAGTGACCAGGCGGTTATTACAGCGTATCTTGGAGAGTAGGAGGATAAGAATATGGCAATGTTGGAAGTGGAGAATCTGCATGTATATTACGGCATGATTCAGGCGTTAAAGGGAATCTCCTTCCATGTAAACGAGGGGGAGGTCATTGCCCTGATAGGAGCGAACGGAGCGGGAAAAACAACAACCCTTCAGACAGTGACCGGACTGGTTCCTGCAAAAGGCGGCTCTATTACATTTTGCGGAAAAGATATTACAAAAGTCCCTGCTCATAAAATCGTGAGTATGGGAATTGCCCATGTGCCGGAGGGACGGCGGGTGTTTTCTGATTTAAGTGTATATGACAATCTGAAAATGGGTGCGTATACAAGAAAAGACAAGGACGAAATTGCCCGGGATTTAGAAAACGTTTATAAAAGATTTCCAAGGCTTGAGGAGCGGAAAAATCAGCGGGCAGGAACGCTTTCAGGAGGAGAACAGCAAATGCTTGCAATGGGAAGAGCCCTTATGAGCAGGCCAAAACTGATTGTAATGGATGAACCTTCTATGGGACTTTCTCCCATTTTTGTAAATGAAATTTTTGATATTATACGAGAAGTAAGTGAGAGCGGCACAACTGTTCTTCTTGTGGAGCAGAATGCAAAAAAAGCCCTTTCCATTGCAGACAGGGCATACGTTCTTGAGACAGGAAGCATTACTCTCGAGGGAGAGGCAGATAAGCTGCTCCACGATGAATCTGTACAGAAAGCATATCTTGGAGAATAAGGGAGGCAGGGAATATGGAAAATTGCGTCATTACCATAGCAAGAGAGTATGGAAGCGGAGGTCGCACCATAGGTGAGCGGCTTGCTCAAAAATTAAGTATTCCTTATTATGACAAAAATATTATCCGGATGGCATCAGAGGACAGCGGCATTCATGAGACGCTTTTTGGAAGAGTGGATGAGTATACAAGTGCAAAGCCGCCTCTTTTCGGAAAAACGGGCATTTATAAAGGCGAGCTTTTTCCGCCTCAGAGTAAGGAGTTTACATCTGATGAAAATCTTTTTAACTATCAGGCAAAAATCATCAGAGAGCTTGCGGCAAAAGAATCCTGTGTAATCATAGGAAGATGTTCCAACATGGTTTTAAACAGGGAAGATTACCCCCATGTTCTTCGGGTGTTTGTTCATGCTTCCTGGGAATTCCGCCTGGAAGAGGCTGCCAAAAAGCTGAACAAAAGTCGGAGAGAAATTGAGAAATTCCTTCAAAAAGACGATAAGAGAAAAAGAGAGTACAGTCTTCGTTTCACAGGGCAGGAATGGACAGACAAGTCGAATTATGATTTATATCTTGATAACAGCGTTCTTGGATACGAGGGAACGATTGCGGAAATTGAGAAGCATTATCTTGCGTTAAAAGAAAAATAAGACCGGGGAGGGCGAAAGCCTTCCTCTTCTTTTTTTTACAGTGTGCACATATATTGTGGGGAGAATGTAAAAGAGCTTTGCCATGAAAAAAATAAGAACTCTTGCGGTCACCCTTTCCTGGATGTTCCTTCTTTTTTTGTGCCTGTTGTTTCTGAGAGAAAATAAAAGTGCGGAGGTTTTTCATATTGTGCAGGAGAGAAATGTGCAGGAACTTCCGAAAGTCGCTCTTACGTTTGATGACGGACCAAGCCGAAAATACACGCCAAAGCTTCTGGAGGGGCTGAGAGAGAGGGGGATTTTGGCTACTTTTTTTCTCACAGGAAAAAATATAGAGGGAAATGAGGAACTTGTAAGCCGTATACAGGAGGAGGGACATTTGATTGGAAATCATACTTATAATCATGTATGTCTGAATCAGATTTCAAAAATAAGGGCAAAAGAGGAAATTGAAAAAACAAGCAATAAAATATACGAAATTACAGGAGAATATCCTGATTTTATCAGACCGCCTTTTGGAGAGTGGCGGCAGGACATTGAACTTTCCGTTGATATGCTGCCTGTTTTCTGGGACATAGACACTCTTGACTGGAAAAGTAAAAGCGTATCTGGCGTTCTGGAGATTGTGGAGTCTCAGATTCATGAAAATGCCATTATTTTAATGCATGATGGGTATGAGACGTCGGTAGAAGCAGCATTTAAAGTCGTAGATTTACTGAAAGAAAAGGGGTATGAGTTTGTTACAGTTGACCGGCTTTTGATCCTGTAGTATAATAAGAACAGATGTACGAATCAGAAATGTTCAGTATGAAATGGAGAAATACGTATGGATTTATTTGAATATGCAAAATCAAAAGCGCTTGACAGGGAGTCCCCACTAGCCTCCAGACTGCGTCCAAAGACACTGGAGGAGGTTGTTGGCCAGCAGCATATTGTAGGGAAGGATAAGCTGCTTTACCGGGCTATTAAAGCAGATAAGCTCACGTCCGTTATTTTTTACGGACCGCCGGGAACAGGGAAGACAACTCTAGCAAAAGTGATCGCAAATACAACAAGCGCTGATTTTACCCAGATCAATGCCACAGTAGCCGGAAAAAAAGATATGGAAGAGGTTGTGAAGCAGGCGAAAGAATCTCTTGGAATGTACGGAAGGAAAACCATACTTTTTATTGATGAGATCCACAGATTTAACAAGGGACAGCAGGATTATCTTCTTCCCTTTGTGGAGGACGGAACTCTTATTTTGATCGGTGCGACAACAGAGAATCCGTATTTTGAGGTAAACGGAGCTCTCCTTTCCCGCTCTGTTATTTTTGAACTGAAATCGCTCGGAAATGAAGAAATTAAAACGCTGATCCTCCGGGCTGTAAATGACAAAGAAAAAGGAATGGGAAGCTACGAGGCAGTGATAGAAGAGGAAGCGCTTGATTTTCTTGCAGATATGGCGGGAGGAGACGCAAGATGTGCCTTAAACGCTGTAGAGCTTGCGGTTCTTACCACGCCGAGAGGGGAAGACGGGAAAATCCATCTCACTCTTTCTGTCGCGGAGGAGTGCATTCAGAAGCGGGTGATACGATATGATAAAAGTGGGGATAATCATTATGATATTATTTCTGCGTTCATTAAAAGTATGCGCGGCTCTGATCCGGATGCGGCCGTTTATTATCTTGCAAAAATGCTGTATGCAGGAGAGGATGTAAAGTTTATTGCGAGAAGAATTATGATTCTTGCATCAGAAGATATAGGAAATGCAGATCCGCAGGCTCTTCAGGTGGCAGTAGCGGCAGCGCAGGCAGTGGAGCGTGTGGGTATGCCGGAATCGCAGATCATTCTCTCCCAGGCAGTCACGTATATGGCGTGTGCACCAAAGAGCAATTCTGCTGTAAATGCCATCTTTGCGGCAATGAATTCTGTGAAAAAAACAAAGACAACCGTTCCGCCGCATCTTCAGGACGCGCATTACGGCGGACACGATAAGCTGGGACACGGCGTAGGCTATCAGTATGCCCACGATTATCCCAATCATTATGTAAAGCAGCAGTATCTTCCGTCTGAAATTCTGGGAGAACGGTTCTATGAGCCGGGTGATCTGGGATATGAAAGAGTGATAAAAGAACATATGAAGAAAATAAAAGGGGAGGAGCTATAAAAGCTCCTCCATTATTTTTGCGTAGATTTCACGGGATTTATCCGGCCAGTTCTTACACATGGATTTCGCAGCCTCAAGATTCGGGGCGACCAGATTAATATCAAGAAGGCTTGCGTTCCGCTCGATGATCCTGCAGTTTACCGCATAGCTTCCCTGGCTGTTTGTATAATAATCTGCCGGTGTTAAAATGCGCTGCTGCATTTCACAGCCTGCTGATTTTAAGTATTCCTTTACTTCTTTTCTGATGTCAGCAGAAAGCTCTTTTTCAAAATAGGAGAGTGTGTTTTTCCCATCTTCTGTCAGATAGTAGTAAGAAGTATTGGAAATAGTATGTTTTTCAATTAATTCCGCCTCCACAAGCTCAGAAACAGCCTCCTGAAGATGAAAATAATTGGTGTATTCCCGTTCCAGGATAAATTCTGAAATCTGGGAGTTCGTAAGAGAGGATTCTGCGTGTTTCAGCATATACAGTACAATTAATTTGTAGGTGGTAAATGGTGTTGCCAATTTTTATATCCTCCTTAAAAAAAATCCTTTCCCTGAAAACTGCCGCGCTCCTTCATGCGGTGATGGAGAAGGTTTAAAACTTCCCGCTTTCTTGACGCCCATAAGGGGGCGAGGAGAAGCTCTTTCGGACCGTCGCCTGTTACACGGTGAATGACAATGTCGGGATTTAAGTGTTCCAGGCAGTCGATGACAAGGTCAAGATATTCCTCACGTTCCAGAGCGGAAAACAGTCCTTTTTCATAATCTGCCGCAAGATCTGTTCCTTTCAGCACATGGAGAAGCTGAAGCTTGATCCCCTGAATATCCATTGTATTTAAGTAATCCATAGTGGCTAAAATCCTGTCGTGGTTTTCCCCGGGAAGTCCCAGGATTGTGTGGACAATGACCTCGATATTTTCTTTTCGAAGTGCATAAACAGCTTCTTCGAAAACAGAGAGAGGGTAGCCTCTTCGAATATAAAGAGCCGTATCCTCGTGCATGGTCTGGAGACCAAGCTCCACCCAGACAGGTTTCTGCCTGTTTAAGCGGGAGAGAAGATCGATCACCTCGTCTTCCAGACAGTCCGGGCGTGTTCCGATGGAAAGCCCCAGAATATCCGGGTGGGAAATTGCCTCTGTGAAAATTTTCTCCAGATATTTCACGGGAGCGTAGGTGTTCGTATACGCCTGAAAATAGGCGATGTACTTTCGAATAGGGCGCTTTTCGGAAATTATGGCAATCTGGCTTTCTATCTGCTCCGTTATGGAGAGCGAAGAAGAGGCTGCGAAATCGCCGCTTCCTCCTGCACTGCAGAAAATACAGCCGCCGGTTCCCACTTTTCCATCGCGGTTTGGGCAGGACATACCGCCGTTTAAGGTGACTTTATAAACTTTTTCTCCAAAACGCTCTTTCAGCATATAGTCGAGAGAGTGATACGGTTTTCCATTCCAGTTTTTTATCATAAAGAGGGATCCTCTGTGTCAGGAAGTTCTTTTGGTGTTTTATCAGTTTCCTGCTCGGTCTCTTCAGGATTTTCTTCCATGTGCCATTCGCCGTCTTCAGTTTCTTCCTTTTCTTCTTCCGGAATATATTTGTCAAAGATTTTTACAAGGAAGCAGGAATTGATGTATGCGATGGTTGCGCCTCCCATTAAGATGAAAAGCATGATCAGGAAGGACTGTACCCGAAAGCTTGGGATAAAGAGAATGGCAAAGGGTACAAGGCTGATCACAATCATTAAAATGCTGTATGGAAGATGACGGATAGACATCAGGAAAGCATTTATAAAGGTGCGCTTGATGGTATTGTAAAATTTGGCAAGTACAGGGTAAATGTATAAGTAAACCAGCATACTCAGGAACAGAAGAACCAGGAATATGTAGAAGAGAACCTTGTACATTGTGCCTTCCATAACGCGCACAAGAGAAATATCAAGGGACAGCATGATAAAGGCTGCCAGTGTAATGATATTGATGATAATTCCCTGTCTTAAGTTTGCCTTGAATGAATGGAAGAATCCTTTTACGATGTAGGCTTCTTCGTTACGTACCATTTTCATAGTCACGTAAAACATGGCGGTGATGGCAGGACCGATGGTTACGATTGGAATACAGCAGACAATGCATAAGAGATTCAGGATAATAAGGTCTGCGATTCTTCCCATAAAGGTGAAGAACTTATTATCCATATTGAAAATGCGATTCATAAGTTTTAACTCCTTTTGTGTGAAATTTCTTAACAGATTACCTTTAAGTATACCGAATATGGAAGAAAAAAGCAAACTGAAAATACAGGATTGTGGGGCGTACAGGATTGGCTTATAATGGAATTTATAAAAAGAGAAAGTAAGGAATGAATATGAGAAAAAAAAGCGTGGGAAAAATAGCGACTACAGGAGGAATTGGTATTCTGGTACTCGGCATTCTGATACAGAATTCGTATTACAGAGGTATTATGGAAAAAGCCGGACTCCCGGAGAAAGAAGAAAAACATTATGAGTATCAGTTTGAAATGATCGTCAGCAGCCCCCATTCCACATTTTGGCAGGACGTATATAAAAACGGCAGGGAAACAGCGGAGGAAAACAATGTGCTTCTGGAACTTAAAGGGACAGACTGGGAAACAGAATATGATAAAATTGATTTTATGAATATGAGTATTGCTTCAAATGCAGATGGAATTATTGTAGAATACAATGGCGAAAAAGGACTGGAAGAAAAGATTCAGGAAGCTATGGACAGAGGAATCCCTGTTGTGACAGTGATGGGGAATGTTCCTCTTGTAACTACGCAGAGCTTTGTCGGGGTCAGTGATTATCAGCTTGGAGTAGCATACGGAGAACAGGTGGCAGCCTGTGCAGATGAGGATACAGACGACATTTTGATTCTTCTTCGGCGGACAGATGAAAATACACAGCAGAATCAGATTTATACGCAGATCAGCAAAGCAGTTTTAAAAGATGCGGCAAATCCTGACAGTATTCGTATAGAAGGAAGAAATTTTATGACGGCAGACGCTTTTGAAACAGAAGAAGCAATACGTGATATTTTTCAGAAAAAAAGTGGTCCTCCGGATATTCTTGTCTGTATGGACGAAGAAACAACAGAATGTGCAAGACAGGCTTTGATTGATTATAATATGGCAGACCGGGTAAAAATCATAGGGTATTACACTTCGGAAAATATTCTGGAAGCAGTGGAAAAAGGCTTGATTCCTGTCACCTGCCATGTGGATACACAACAGCTTGGAATGTACAGCGTACAGGCTCTGGCAGAATATTGTAAGGAGGGAAGAGTCAGTTCTTATTACAATGTAGACGTAAGCTTTGTAGATAGGGATACAGTGGCAGAATATAAAAAGAAAGGGGCGTTTTCATGAAGACAAAGTGGAAAGATCTGTCGCTTACCAGCAAACTGATTTTGGAAGTGGGATTTATTGCAGGCCTTCTTCTTTTTATGAATATGGCATTTTATACGCAGATTAACCGCTCGATAAAAAAACTGGATAATGTATATGCCAGTAATGTAGATATGACTCTTCTCAGTTCCTCATTGAATGCAGTCCAGGATAATATGTATCAGTATTTAAAAGTGAAAAGCTCAGAGTCTCTTATGGATTATTATGAGAGTGAGGGAACCTGCAGAGAGCTTCTGGGAAAACTGAGCAATGAAAAAACAAATAATTCGGTAAAGCTTCTTGAACGGAATATCCGGCAGATGTCGGAGACATATCTGGAAAATACAGCGGAGACAGTAGCGGCAAAAAGAGGAAGAAATGTAAAAAAATATAAGACAAAATACGAAGAAACGTCAGAACTGTACGGGTATATCCAATCTGCGATGGACGAGCTGAACAATCAGCTTTTTCAAAATAATACCCAAAGCTATGATTCTTTGAGACAGGTATTAAAATATCTGGAAATCAGCAATATGGCAATCATGTTTGCCATTGTGATATGCGGTTTTTTTCTTGTGCTTTATGTGACAGGGGATATGGTTTCTCCATTAAAAAATATGGCGGAGACGGCAGCTCTTGTAGGACAGGGAAATTTTAATGTGAAAATGCATGCATCTGATGCGAGAGACGAACTGGGAGCGGTTACAAGAGCATTTAATACGATGGTGGAAAATCTCGATATTTATATGGCAAAGACGAAAGAAAGTATGGAAAAGGAGCAGCAGATGATGGAAAGAGAGCTTCTTATGGAAAATCATCTGAAAGAAGCGCAGCTTAAATATCTGCAGTCGCAGATCAATCCGCATTTTCTTTTTAACTCGTTAAATGCGGGAGCGCAGCTTGCAATGATGGAAGATGCAGAAAAGACAGGGATTTTTGTTCAGAAAATGGCTGATTTTTTCCGATATAATGTAAAGAAAGGCGAGGAAGATGCAACTCTGGAAGAGGAGCTGGACGCAGTAGATAACTATATTTACATTTTAAATGTCAGATTTGCAGGAGATATACATTTTGAAAAAGAAGTAGATGAAACAGTGGAAAATATAAGAATCCCCAGTATGATTCTTCAGCCAGTTGTGGAAAATGCGGTAAATCATGGAATACGGGATATAGAGTGGGAAGGCAAAATTAATCTTTCTGTACACAGACAGGAAGAGAATGTAGAAATCTGTATCCGGGATAATGGAAAAGGAATGACAGAAGCGCAGATCAAAAGTGTGCTGGAAGGAAGCAGTATGCAGGAGGAAGACAGAGGGGATTCCACCGGAATCGGCATGAATAATGTGATCAGCAGGCTGGAACTTTATTATGAAAAGAAAAATCTGGTAGAAATATACAGCGATGGACCGGGAAAAGGGACAGAGGTTATTTTGAACCTTCCGGCAGAGAGGAGACAGAATGTATAGGATATTGTTGGCAGATGACGAAGGCATTATGCTGGAAGCATTAAAAAGTATTATCGAAGCAAATTTCAGAAAGGAATGCGAGGTACACTGTGCAAAAACAGGAAGGGCAGTTGTAGAGCTAGCGCAGGATTATCCTCCCGATATATGTTTTATGGATATTCAGATGCCTGGTTTGAATGGAATACAGGCGATACGGGAAATTCAGAAGTTTAATAAATCTGTTGTTTTTGTCATTATCACTGCATATGATAAATTTCATTATGCAAAAGAGGCTTTAAATCTCGGAGTAATGGATTTTGTCACAAAACCGGTAAGTAAAAAGACAGTAGTGGAGATCTGTACAAAAGCTATGGGACTGGTAGACGAGAATCGGAAGAAAAGAAGCGATGATTTGAAGATAAAGGAAAAACTGGAGACAGTTGTACCCATGATTGAGAGCGGATATATTAATAATCTTTTGCTGCAGGACGATTTTCGCACTTATCAGGATCATTACAGAGAACTTCTTGACATCACAGAGATGTATGGGTACATGATTGTCAGTGAATTTGGAGATGGGGAGGAAAACGGAGTTCTTACAAATGCTGTCGGAGCAAGTATTAAGGCAAATAGCTTTTATTCCGTATTTCGTGAGATTGCAAAAGGTTTTTTTGACTGTTTTGTAGGGCCTATTATGGGAAACAGAATTGTTCTTCTAGTACCATATAAGAATCAGACAATCACATATGAGGAACGTGTGGAAATCGTTACAAAAGCGAGAAATATGGTACACAAGCTGGAGAATCATATCGACAGCAGATTTCGGCTTGGAATAGGAGGGATTCGCTCTCTTGATGGAAAGGAAATAAAAGAATCCTATGGAGAAGCTCTCTGTGCTTTAAGAGAAGGCAGCGGACACGCAGTCCACATAGAAGACATTCCGGCAGTGCAAAAGTATGACGGAGAGTATCCGAGAGAACTGGAAAACCGATATTTCCAAAGAGCAATGGAAAAAGATGTGGCAGGTACGGTAAGCTGTGCGCGTCAGCTTTTTTTATGGATGCTGAAACATCCCGGCTGCAGCAGAGAAGAGGTGGAGATAAAGGTTCTGGAGTTTACAATTTCTCTGGAAAAGAAAGCGTTTCAGGCAGGCGGTGTCAGATATGGCTTTGGCTACAGAAGCAATTATATCCGGGAGATTCAGAGCTGCGCAGATTATGAAGCTTTATTAAAATGGTTTATCACAAAAGTCAAGCAGGTCTGTGCAAATATGGAGAATGCGAAAGAAAAAGAGACGCTTTCTGTTGTAGAAAAGGCGAGAACGTACATAAGAGAGAACTTTCATAAAGAAATTTCTCTTGATGACGTTTCCAGAGAATTTGATATAAGTCCCTACTATTTCAGCAAGTTGTTTAAACAGGAGACAGGAAAAAATTTTGTAGAGTACCTGACAGAAGTGAGACTGAAAAACGCAAGAGAGCTTCTCTGTAATTCCAAGGCATCTATAAAAGAAATCTGTGTGGCATCGGGTTATAGCGATCCTAATTATTTCAGCCGCATTTTTAAGAAATACGAAGGAGTGACTCCAAGTGAATTCAGAGAAAGGCTGGTATAAAATGAAAAAAGTTTTGATGTTGTTAGGAGCAGTTATGATTTCTGTTTTGGCTGTGGGCTGCACTTCTGAAAAAAAAGAAGATGAGGGACATGAAACTTTCAGTGAAGAAAAAGAAGAGGCAGTGCAGATCGGACTTGCTGTAGATTCTTTTGTGATAGAGAGATGGATACGTGATCGAGATGTGTTTGTTGCTGAGGCAAGAGAGCTTGGGGCAGAAGTGAATGTGCAGGACGCAGGCGGAGATGCAGAAGAGCAGATAAAGCAGATTGAGTATTTTATTCAGAAACAGATGGACTCCATTGTGGTAATTGCCCGTGACTGTACAGTTCTGGCAGATGTGATACGAAAGGCAGAGAGTGCAGGAATCCCTGTGATTTCTTATGATCGTCTCATTGATAATGCAGGTACCGATTTATACATATCTTTTGATAATGAAATGGTAGGGGAATTGATGGCGGAGGCGCTAATCGAAGCTATTCCCGATGGCGGAGAGGTTTTTATGATTCAGGGGTCTGTAGAAGATAATAATGTAGAAATGGTACGAAAAGGCTTTACGGAAAATATAGAAAACAGTAATCTGCAGGTGGTTTATGAGGCGAATTGTGAAGGCTGGATTGCAGAAGCGGCAGCAGAATATGTAGAAGAAGGTTTGAAAAAATATCCAAATGTAAAAGGAATCATGTGCGGAAATGACGACATTGCAAGTATGGTGGTGCAGGTTCTTGCAGAAAATCAGCTTGCAGGAAAGGTCGCTGTCGTAGGACAAGACGGAGATCTGGCAGCCTGTCAGAGAATTGTGGAGGGGACGCAGTATATGACTGCCTTTAAGTCGATCGAGGAACAGGCACAGGAAGCAGCACATTATGCAGTAGCTCTGGGAAAAGGAGAAAAGCCGGATATGTCCGGGGAAACTGTTTGTGACGGAACTTATGAGGTTCCGGGAAAAATCCTTACGCCTGTAGCTGTGACAAAGGAAAATATGAATGCAGTCATTATAGAAGGCGGTTTTCACAGAAAAGAAGATGTGTATCTGAATGTTTCCTGCACAGACTAAAAGTCAATAGCATATTTTTGTCGCAAAAATGTCTTGCTCTTTGCAGGACATTTTTCTTTTTGGCGAAAAATTCTTCCAGGTTGCCAAGTAAGTCCAGACTTCTCTGTGCTATATTAAAGGCACAAAAGAAAAGCGGAAAGCTTAAAACGGAAAAAGAAACGGAGGATTTAAAAATGAAGAAGAAAGTGATTTGCGCTCTGCTTTGCGCAGCAATGACAACAGCCCTGGTAACTGTTCCGGGCGTGGCTGTACACGCAGAAGAGAAAAAATTAATCGGCGTTACTATGCCGACAAAAGATTTGCAGAGATGGAATCAGGACGGCGAAAACATGAAAAAAGAGCTGGAAGCAGCAGGATATGAAGTAGATCTTCAGTACGCTTCCAATGATGTAAGTACACAGATTTCTCAGGTTGAAAATCAGATTTCAAATGGCTGCGATCTGCTTGTAATTGCTTCCATTGATGGAAGCAGTCTGGGCGAACCGTTAAAACAGGCAAAAGAAGCAGGAATTCCGGTTATTGCTTACGACCGTCTCCTCATGAACTCTGATGCAGTTTCTTATTATGCAACATTCGACAACTATATGGTAGGACAGAAACAGGGCGAATATCTTGTAGAAGCTCTCGACCTGGAAAATCAGGACGGACCATTCAATATTGAATTATTTACAGGCGATCCCGGAGATAACAATTGCAACTTCTTCTTCGGCGGTGCTATGGACGTTCTTCAGCCATATATTGATGAGGGCAAACTTGTTGTAAAATCAGGACAGACAGAATTTGAGCAGGTTGCAACTCCAAACTGGGACAGCGCGAAAGCACAGGACAGAATGGATACAATTATTGCAGGAAATTATGCGGACGGAACAAATCTTGACGCAGTTCTTTGCTCCAATGATTCTACTTCCCTTGGTGTTCAGAATGCTCTGGCAGCTTCCTACACAGGAGAATATCCTGTGATCACAGGTCAGGACTGTGATACACCGAATGTAAAAAATATCGCTGCCGGCAAACAGGCTATGTCTGTATTTAAAGATACACGTGCTCTCGCATCTCAGGTTGTAAAAATGGTAGATTCCATTATGAAGGGCGAAGAAGTAGAAGTAAACGATACAGAAACATATGACAATGGTTCCGGTGTAGTTCCGTCCTACCTTTGCGAGCCGGTTGTAGTGACAAAAGACAATTATCAGGAAATCTTAATTGACTCCGGATATTATGCAGAAGACCAGATTAAATAATCTGAGGACAAAATAGGCAGGCGGGATATTCCCGCCTGCAAAAATGACAGGGAGGGATTCAGTTGGCTAAGATACTTTTGGAAATGAAAAATATCACCAAGACTTTCCCGGGTGTAAAAGCGCTGGATAACGTAAATCTTCAGGTAGAAGAAGGCGAAATTCATGCACTGGTGGGAGAAAACGGTGCGGGAAAATCTACTTTGATGAACGTATTAAGTGGGATTTATCCCTATGGGACATATGAAGGAAATATTATTTATAACGGAGAAATCTGTAAATTCAATAACATTAAAGACAGCGAAGAAAAAGGAATCGTAATTATTCACCAGGAGCTTGCCCTTGTGCCTTATATGACAATCGGGGAAAATATGTATCTTGGAAATGAAAGAGGAAAATCCTTCTCCATCAACTGGAATGAAACATATGGAGAAGCAGATAAATATTTGAAAATAGTAGGACTGGAGGAATCCTCCAGAACTTTGATCAAAGATATTGGAGTTGGAAAACAGCAACTTGTGGAGATTGCAAAAGCACTTGCAAAAAATGCGAAGCTTTTGATTCTTGACGAACCTACAGCATCTTTAAATGAAGATGATTCCAAGGCGCTTCTTGAACTTTTGCTGAAGTTTAAGAAAAACGGAATGACTTCTATTATTATTTCTCATAAGTTAAATGAGATTTCTTATGTGGCAGATAAAATCACGGTAATTCGTGACGGCTCCACCATAGAGACTCTTGATAAGAAAAAAGACGATATGTCTGAGCAGCGTATTATTCAGGGTATGGTAGGGCGTGAGCTGACAGACCGTTTTCCGAGACGCTCCGGAAAGCCGAAATCGGAGCTTGCCATGGAAGTAAAAAACTGGAGTGTATATCACCCTCTGTATACGGAAAGAAAAGTGGTAGACAATGTTTCTTTTAAGGTTCATAAAGGAGAGGTTGTCGGAATCTCCGGTCTGATGGGAGCAGGACGGACAGAGCTTGCCATGAGTATTTTCGGAAAAAGCTACGGCACTAAAATTTCCGGTCAGATATTTATGAATGGCAGGGAAGTGCATTTGAATACGGTGCAGGCAGCGATTGACAACCATCTGGCGTATGTGACGGAGGACAGAAAGGGAAACGGACTGATTCTTTCTAAATCTATAAAAATGAATACTTCTCTTGCGAATATGAGAGGAATCAGCAGCAGAAATGTGATTGATGGTGATAAGGAATTTGCTGTAGCGGAGGAATACAGACAGAAGCTCCATACAAAATGTCCTTCCGTAGAACAGAATGTGGGAAATTTAAGCGGTGGCAACCAGCAGAAAGTGCTTCTTGCCAAGTGGATGTTTGCAGAACCGGATATTTTGATTCTTGATGAGCCGACGAGGGGAATCGATGTAGGGGCGAAATACGAGATTTACTGTATTATCAATGATCTTGTGGCAGCAGGAAAATCGGTAATTATGATTTCCTCAGAGCTTCCTGAGGTTCTGGGAATGTCCGATAGAATTTATATTATGAATGAGGGCAAGATCGTGGGCGAAGTAGGAAGAGAAGAGGCAACGCAGGAACTTATTATGTCTCGGATTGTAAAATCAGGAAAAGGAGAGTAAAAGAATGGAGAAGAAGATTCAGTTTTCAGAAGTTCTGAAAAAATATACAATGGTACTTGTACTGGTTGTAGTGGTCGTTCTTTTTACAATCAATACAGAGGGAAGAATGGTTCTTCCACAGAATGTAAATAACCTTATTGCACAGAACGCATATGTATTTATTTTGGCAACCGGTATGTTGTTCTGTATTTTAACAGGAGGAAATATCGACCTGTCAGTAGGTTCTGTTGTTTGTTTTGTGTCAGCAATAGGCGGCAAAATGATGGTGGAAAGCAATATGAATCCTTATCTTACAATGATTGTTATGCTGCTTGTAGGAATTGTAATCGGCGCATGGCAGGGATTCTGGATTGCATATGTCCGTATTCCACCGTTTATTGTAACACTTGCAGGAATGTTTGCTTTCCGTGGACTTTCCAATGTTGTTCTGGAAGGACAGACACTGGCGCCAATGCCGGAATCTTACCTTGCATTGTTTAACAATTATGTACCGGATCCATTTGGAACAGAAACCTTTAACGTAACCTGTTTTGCAGTGGGAGTGATCGTGTGTGCGGTTTATGTGATTCTTGTAATGAAAGGCCGTGCAGATCGTGTGAAAAAAGGATATAAAGTTGAAGCTCTCGGTGGAACTCTTATTAAAATGGTAGTTATCTGTGCGGCAGTCCTTCTCTTCATGTTCCGCCTTGCACAGTACAAAGGAGTTCCGAATTCTCTTGTATGGGTTGTTGTAGTCATTGCTATTTATACATATATTGCCTCGAAAACAACAACAGGACGTTATTTCTATGCAGTAGGAGGAAATGAAAAAGCAACAAAACTTTCCGGTATTAATACAAACCGCGTATATTTTCTGGCTTACCTGAATATGGGACTTTTATCAGCAGTTGCAGGAATGATTACTATGGCTCGTATGAATTCTGCAAATCCCCAGGCAGGAACAAACTTTGAGATGGACGCAATTGGCGCATGTTTCATCGGTGGTGCTTCTGCATACGGCGGAACAGGAACCGTTCCCGGTGTTATTATCGGTGCACTCCTCATGGGTGTCTTAAACCTTGGCATGAGTATCATGGGTATTGATCAGAACCTTCAGAAGGTTGTAAAAGGTCTTGTTCTTCTTGCAGCCGTAATCTTCGATGTAGTAAGTAAGAGAAAGTCTTTCATTGTAAAATAAAACTTCCGGCAGGCAGCTCGCAGAAATGCGGGCTGTTTTGCATGGGTGTAAGATAAAATTGCCCGGGGTAAAGAGATGGGTAGAATAAGGACAAGAATTAAATGGAGAGTGAAGGGAAAAAATATGGAGCAGTCTACAGGCAGAGAGAGTAGAAAAGACAATGACTTGTTTTTTACATGCAGCCTGATTGATTATATTGGGAGAAAAACAAAAAATACAAGAGCAGATGTTGTAAATGCTCTTGGGAAAAAGAGACTTGAGAAAATTTATGACCTTGCGGACGTATATCACAGCGATAACATAGACAGGGTAAGTGATGATTTTATCGAAGAATGCAAAATCACCAAGGGAAATTTTGACAATGTGGGAGAATTATCTGCAAAATAAGGTTCTGTAAAATTCCTGTACAATCGCGGGGAAACATCGTATAATCATTTTGATAACGAAGGGAGATTCACACGGAAAGGAAATGAAAAATTATGAGTTACGAATACGTTCTTGATTTACATACACACACGATCGCAAGCGGACACGCTTATAATACGTTAAGGGAAATGGCAAAGGCGGCGTCAGACAAAGGGCTTTCTGTTCTTGGAATTACAGAACATGCGCCGAAGATGCCGGGGACATGTCACAGCTTTTATTTTCATAATTTAAAGACAGTTCCAAGAGAGCTTTACGGGATCAGGCTGCTTTTAGGTTCTGAAGTGAATATTATGGACTTTGAAGGAAATATTGACCTGGAAGAGCGGGATTTAAAAGGCATAGATATCATTATTGCAAGTCTCCATACGCCTTGTATTAAGCCGGGAAGTATCAAAGAAAATACAACGGCATACTTAAAAGTAATGGAAAATCCATATGTGAATATTATCGGACACCCGGATGATGGAAGGTATCCGGTAGATTACCGTGCGCTTGTGGAAGGCGCGAAAGAGAAGGGAAAGGTTCTGGAGCTTAATAACCATTCTCTGGATCCAAAATGTTTCCGAAGAGACGCAAGAGAAAATGATTTAAAAATGCTGGAGCTTTGTAAGGAGTACGCAGTTCCCGTTATTATGGGAAGCGATGCGCATTTTGACACTCTCATAGGAGAATTTTCTATGGCAAAGAAACTTCTGGAGGAAGTGGATTTTCCGGAAGAATTGGTACTTAACAGAAGCGTAGAGGCTCTGCAAGGGCACGTAAATGTGAAGTTATAAAAGTTTTGTAAGAATTTTCGTTCTTTTTTGAAAAACACTTGCTTATCATATTTTAACGTGTTAAAATAATAATATATTAATTGGATGTTATTTCAAAGGAGTATGAACATGAGTAAAAAAATCAGAACTGAAGCCGTAGACCATCTATTTGAAGCGATTCTGTGTCTGAAAAATAAAGAAGAATGCTATACATTTTTTGAAGATGTTTGCACTATAAATGAGCTTCTTTCTTTATCACAGCGTTTCGAAGTTGCAAAGATGTTGATGGACAAATGCACATATCTTGATATTTCTGAAAAAACAGGAGCTTCCACAGCGACTATAAGCCGTGTGAATCGTTCCCTGAATTACGGAAACGACGGATATGAGATGGTATTTGAAAGAATGGCGGAGAATAAAGAAGACAGCGAAGAAAATAAATAAGTATAAAGGAAGAAGACAGAGGGTGAGAGCCATCTGTCTTTTTTATAAAACAATAAAAGGACAAAGGAAAATGTATAAAATATTGATTGTTGATGATGAAAGACGAGAAAGAGAAGGTTTGAAGAGACTGATTGAGAGATATAAATACCCGTTGGAGGTTTATACTGCTGAGGACGGGGAAGAAGCTCTGCAATATTTTGGAAAAATGGAAATAGATATTCTGCTGACAGATATAAAAATGCCTTTTATGACAGGAATTGAGCTGATAGAACAGGTAAGAAAGGGGGGATATACCCCGTTTTGTATTATTTTCAGCGCTTATGGCGAATTTGAATATGCACAGAATGCGATTTCTCTCGGAGTAATCCAGTATCTGTTAAAGCCAATACTCCTGGAAGATTTCCAGAAACTTTTTGATAAAGTATGCGCTTTATGTGAGGAAAAATACAGAGTATTAGAAGAGAATAAACATCATCAGGAAGAAGAAAAAACACAGAAAACAATAAAATCTTTTCGAAGCTTTCTTCTTTACCTGGAGAGCGGATTTTTATCAGAGGAGGAAAAGGCGGAACTGGAAAAACCCTTTTCAGATAAAAAATATCGTCTTTTTGCTGTTTTGAGCTATTCTTTTTTATTTTCTTTCCGATGGAAAGATTTTAAAGAAGATATAAAAAGAATTTTAGGCGAAGATGTTGTGATAGTAAATATGGACGATTCTCAGATTCTGCTGCTCCTTCCGGAAGAAAAAGAATGCAGGGAAAAACATATTAAAGAATATTGTGAAAGTCTTATTAAAGTATCAAAAGATTCTTATCAGTCAGACATTTTAATTATTGCAGGACCAGTGTGCAAAGGTCTTGACGAAATGAAAAAAGAATATGAGAAAATACGGGAAATGATGGATTATCAATTTTTTATTTCCGAGAGTTCATATATTCTTTATGACAGTGATTTTGTGATAAAAAAACAGAGCGATATGCTTCCTGTGTATTTCAATAAAATTCTTACATGCGGAAAATTAAAGGACTATGCGGGAATAAAAACAGAATTTGAAAAGGTGTTCCGGTATATAGATGACAATATGGGATTCAGCTCGATTTATATTAAATACAACTTTACGGATATTATGAAAAAAATTTGCGAGTGTCTTCACAGTGAGGAGTGGCTTGTACAGGGGATTGAGGAAATATATGAAGCAAAATCACTGGACAATATAAAGGCAATTATTATGGATTTTGTGGAACAGGCAGAGACAGGAGAGGAAGAAAGCTGTTCTGAAAACCGTCTTGTGGCAATGGCGAGAAAAATAGTAAGCGAGCGTTATCAGGATATTTCTTTAGGTGTATCCGTAATTGCGGAGGAGCTGGATGTGACGCTTGCATATTTGAGTACCCTGTTCAAAATGGAAACGGGACAGTCTCTTGTAAAATATATTACATCATACAGAATGGAGCAGGCAAAATATCTTCTGGAAACTACGAATATGAAAATTGCAGATGTGGCAGAAAAATCCGGGTATTTAAACACGTCATATTTTATTTCATTATTCAAAAACCGGGAAGGCTTAAGTCCTGCCCAGTACAGGGAGAAAAAATTCAATCATGAAGAGGCATAATAAAAATTCTATATGGAACAGGCTGAAATATTCTTTTATATTAATTTTGATTGTGCCGGTTCTGGCACTTGGAAGTTATATGGTGTATTCTTCTATTGCCTTTGTGAAAAATGAGAGAAATATGGAAGCAAAGCAGATGATGGAAACGAATATTCTGGATTTGAATAACCGATTGGAGCAGTGCGAAAATTCTTTAATTTATGCTGCGAGTAATTTTACGCTTCAGGAATTTCTCCAGATGAATCCGGAGGAGTATATTCAAGTAAACAAAGCGTCTAAAAATGTGGGACCGCTTTTGTATAATGTGCTTCTTTCTAATCAGTATTATAAGAAGTTAAGCGTATATGCAGAAAAGGATTTTCATGTAATGAGCGCTCTCATTAGAAATTCTTCAGAAGTGGAAAATGAAACGTGGTATCAGGAAACATTGAAAACTTCGGACATTTGCTGGTGGTATGAAGAGGAAAAGTTTTTTCTGTCCAGAAAAATAGCCACTGCATATCCCAAAAAGACAATTGGTGTAATTTGTGCGGAGATAAAGCCGGAATTATTTAAAAAAAGCTTCAATATTTTTGAAAATATACCGGTTAAAATAGAATTAAACGGAAGCAGCCTTTTGTATAAAAGCGATGACTGGAAAGATGGATATTTAAAAAAGGACCTGGAATTAAAGCTCACGAGCTGGCATCTGGAATATCAGATAAGCAGGCGGTATTTTTATCCGCGCACATGGATGACAATTTTAATGCCCGTCTGTATTATTGCGGTAGTTGTGGCGCTTGCAGGACTTGTAATTTATTTCATATTGAAAATGTTGGTAAAGGAAGTAGATTACCTTGTAGAGCAGGTGGGAAAAGTAAAAGCAGGAAATCTGGATGTTACTCTTCATTCTGTGCAGACAGAAGAATTAAATATTCTTGTGGGAAGCATTAATGGAATGCTGGGGAGAATCCGGCAGCTAATTAAAAAAGTTTATGAAAATGAGCTGGAACAGAAAAAACTGGAGTTGGAAGTTCTGCAGTCAAAAATAAGTCCTCATTTTCTTTATAACAACCTTTCAGCAATTAACTGGATTGCCATAGAAAAAGGACAGGACAGTATTTACGAAATTACAACACAGATGGCAGCTTTTTACAGGACAGCCTTAAATAAAGGAAAAAAAGCAGACAGGCTGGAACTGGAAATTGCCAATATCAGGGCATATATTAAGTTGCAGCTTATTTCACATGAAGATTCTTTTGATGTTGATTATGAAATTGATGAAGGGATTCTTTCCTGTATCGTACCAACCTTTATTCTGCAGCCACTTGTAGAAAATGCTATAGAGCACGGAATCGACCTTTTGCGGATAAAAAAAGGAAAGCTGACTGTAAGAGCATACCGAAGCAATTCTTGTATTTATCTGGAAGTGGAAGATAACGGAGAGGCGTTATATAAGGAAATGGGAGCGGGGATTTTTGACAGTGAGAAATATGGGTATGGCACAGGAAATGTTCACAGAAGAATCCAGCTTATGATGGGGGAAGAATACGGACTGACTATTTATACTTCGAAAAAAGGAACAATATCCAGGCTTCGTTTGAAGGCGGATGATATAAATTTTTTAATAGTACAGTAGGGTACTGAAAAAATTTGATACGTATCCAAAGTATCTGTTATATCTTTCCCGGAGGGCTTTTCTTATAATAGACTTATCAAAAGAAAGACGAGGGAGGAATCCAAAATGAAGAAAAAAGCAGTGAGTATTTTGCTGAGCGCGGCTCTGGCAGCAGGGATGACAGCAGGATTTTCCGTGAATGTCATGGCAGATGACAATACCATTACTTTTATGGGCTGGTACGAGGAAGATGAGATGGAGAAAGTTCTGGAAGCGTTGGACACGGAACTGGACGGAAAGTATCAGGTTGAGTATACCTATGTAGCTCAGACTGATTATAATAACGTATTAAGTACTCAGCTTGCAGCAGGGGAAGGACCGGATATTGTAGCAGACGGTACAAATTTTCCGGCAAGAATTAAAGCGGGAAATGTAGTGGAGATTACAGGAGAAGACTTCCTGGGAGAATTTAATGAGGCAGGCTTCGCTCTCTGCGCAGATGGAGATAAGACGTACGGCATTCCTTCATACGGCTGGTTTTCTGGTCTCTGGTATAACAAAGCTCTGTTCGAGGAGAACGGAATCACAGAGCTTCCGAAAACCTTTGATGAATTTGTAAAAGTATGCGATACCTTTGCTGAAAATGACGTGAAGCCTCTCGGTTTCGGACTGGCAGACGGAGATACAGCCTTGCATTCTGTATTAGGGTATCTGGAAAATTCATTCTACCATAATAATGAGGAAAATCCGGATGGAATAGATTTCGATGTGAAATTTGCCAACGGGGAGAAAACCATGAATGGAAATCTGAATCCTTATGTGGAAAAATGGGCGGTCTTAATTGAAAAGGGTTACATTAACGCAGAAATGCTGGGACTTTCCAATGAACAGGCGCTGTCTGATTTTGTTGCGGGAAAAACAGCAATGTTTAACGGAGGACCGTGGCAGTACACGAATTTACAGGAGGCAGGAATGGAGTTTGGAATGATGCCCCATCTTTCCGAGAATGACGGAGACAGATATATGATTGGCGGTCCAGCAGTAAACTTTGGGGTAAATGTAAATTCCCAAAATCAGGAAGGGGCAATGGCTGTTTTGGAAGCACTTTCTTCTGTTTCTGTACAGCAGGCGTTTGTAGATGCAAATGTAGGCGGATTTAGCTATCGCGAAGGCGTAGAAGCGGAAATGCCGGCAGAGTATGACGATGTAAAAGATATTATTAATTCCGGGAATATTGCATGTACATGGGATCGCTGGAGTGTAAATATGCCGTCTCAGTCCCTTTTCGATGAGGCAAGAGCACAGTTGCAGGGATTGGTTACAGGAGATTTAAGTGTGGAGGATTACCTTCAGTCTCTGGACGATGCGGCATCTTCTATCCGCTATCAGTAAAATAAAAAAAGCTGCCTCGAAAGAGACAGCTTTTTTTATCAGAGATGATATACATAAGGAGGCAAAAAATGAAAAGAAAGAATCAGATAAAAAATACTGCTCCCTATGTTCTGATGGTGATTCCGGCGCTTGCTGTTTTTATTATATTTTTTATTATCCCATTAATTTTTACAGCAAAATACAGTTTTTATAACTGGACAAATTATTCTCCGGAGATTACATTTTCAGGACTGGCAAATTACGAAAAGCTCTTATCCGACAGAACGCTGACAAGAGGAATTACGAATACGCTTACATATGCTATTGTAAACGTCCTTCTGCAAAGTGTAGTTGCACTTCCTGCTGCAGTTGCCTTAAATTCAAAACTGAAAGGAAGAAATTTTTACAGGTCGGTTTACTTCTGCCCGGCAGTACTCAGCACGCTGATTGTGGGATATTTATGGAAATATTTATTGTCTACAAGCGACTATGGATTTCTGAATCAGATTATTACAGGGCTTGGATTTGAAAAGGTAAATTTTCTGGGAAATGGAAAAATTGCTCTTGGCGCTATTATCTTAATTGAAGTGTGGCAATGGTTTGGCTGGGCGATGGTTATTTATCTTGGAAATCTTCAGAGCATCAGCGAAGACTTATACGAAGCGGCTTCTGTTGACGGCGCAAATGGATGGAATAAATTCTGGCATATTACAGTTCCGGGACTTGCTCCCGCTATAAAAATCAACCTTGTTACAGGTATGATTTCCGGTTTGAAAGTATTTGATATTGTGCTTTCTACTACAAACGGAGGACCGGCACATCAGACAGAGACAATTCTTACCATGATGTTTACAAAATTTTCAGATGGCAATTATGGATACGCGGCATCTTTTGGAATGGTATTTCTTGTGGTGAGTATGATTCTTGCAGGCATATTACTGAGCATTTTTCATAAATGGGAGAAAGGACTGGGACAATGAGGAAAAAGAAAATATACCATACAGTGATTCTTCATCTTATTCTGGGAATTCTTGCAGTAATTGTTCTGATTCCCATATATTATTTGATTGTTACAACATTTAAATCAGGAACAGAGGCAGCTCTGCACCCCATGTCCCTTCCGGAATCGTGGAGTTTTGACGGATATATCCAGGCGTTTCAGGATATGCAGTATCCAAGAGCTTTCGGAAATACTCTGTTTATCACAGCAGTTTCTGTAACAGGGATTCTCTTAAGCGCCTCTATGTGCGGCTATGTTTTAAATAGAAAAGAGAGGTATAAATCAGCAAAACTTGTATTTCTCATTATTTTATCAGGAATTATGTTTCCGTATCAGATGTCCATACTTGGACTTTATAAGCTGATTCGCGGGCTGAATCTTATGAATACGCTGTGGTCCGTTATTTTTGTAGATATTGCAGTGAATCTTCCCTTTGCTACATTTTTATTTAAGAGCTTTGTTTCCACAATTCCGTTGGAACTGGAAGAAGCTGCCAAAATTGATGGTTCCGGAGTGTTTCGAACATTTTGGACAATCACCTTTCCGCTGTTAAAGCCTACGCTGGCTACAGTGGCAATCTTAAATACCTTAACAATATGGAATGATTTTATGGGACCGCTTTATTTCCTGCAGTCAAGAGAAAAGGACGTAATTTTGCAGGAAGTATACCGTAATATCGGTCAGTTTTCAACAGACTGGACAAGCCTGTTCCCAATGATGGTGCTGGGCGTTCTTCCGCTGCTTGTTTTTTATCTTGTAATGCAGAAATTTATTATTGGCGGCGTTATGAGCGGCTCTGTAAAAGGTTGATGGAGGATAAAAAATGCAGAATTATTTTAATGTAGAATATACAGAAGAGGGCTGTTTAAAAGTCCTTGAAAATGCAGAAGATAAATTTCATATGAATTGGAGTCGGGGGAAAATTTTATGGGGAAGTACGAAAGCACCGGAAGGTATTTTGGTAAAAAGAGCGCATGCTTTTACAGAAAAAGGCGCGTTAAAAGAAAGCTTTTTCTTTCAGAATACTTCTGAATTTCCCATTTATTTTAAGGAGACAGATCTGGGTATTTTTCTTTCGCTTCCCGACAGCTACACAAGTGCAGAAGAATGTATGAAAAGTCATTGCCACACACACTTGTGGTGTGGGAAAGAAGCGTCCTGGTTAATGGCGCTTCGAATGAGTGGGACAGCTCCTCATCTGGGGCTTGTTTTAAGAAAAGGAAGCATGAAATCCTACAGTATTGTAAGAGATGAATCAAAATTAAGTAACGACAGAGGCAGCTTTCTTCTTCATCCGGAGACAGAAGTACTTTTGCCAGGTGAAAAACTGGAAATTACATGGGAGCTGTTCTGGTTTTCCAATCGGGAAGACTTTTTCTGTAAATTACTGGAATATAGAGACTTTCCGTTGATTGATGCAAAGAGATGTACGTATTTCACAGGCGAGGAGGCAGAGTTTACAATCTGGAAAAAAGAAAAACCGGAAGAGGTTTGGCTGAGCTGTGAGAAAAGTCGTATATTCTGGGATATAGAAAATCACGGCGGATTATACAAAATTCAGGTGCGGATTCCTGTAAATACTCCGGGAGAATATCATATTGAAATAATGGTTGATGGCATATGTACTGAAGCTGTACTTATGGGACAGATAAGTCTTGAAGAATTGACAGAAAAGAGATGTCGCTTCATTGCAGAAAAACAACAGGAAACAGAAGGACATTTAAACGGTGCATATTTAATTTACGATAACGAAATAGAAAAGCGTTATTACGCACATATGCCAGACGACCACAATGGAGGAAGAGAACGTGTCGCAATGGGAGCCTTAATTGCTTTGTGGCTGCAAGGTCACAGAGATGAGGCTCTGGAAAAAAGCATTACAGAATATATCGCATATGTATACAGGGAACTGTTTGATAAAAATACAGGAGACGTCTACAATGATATTTGCAGAAACAATGACTGGGATAGATTGTATAACTATCCCTGGATAGCTGTGTTTTTTATGGAAGTATATAAATGGAAGGGAGAACTTTCCTATCTTCTGGACGGATACCGGGTTATGCTTCGGTATTACGAAAAAGGAGGAACTGATTTTTATGCAATAGGAATCCCGGCAATAGAGATGATTTCTCTTCTGGAAAAAGAAAACTGCAAAGAGGAAGCGGAAGAGCTGAAAAGATGGGCTTTATGTCACGGAGAAAAAGTAAAAAATATAGGACTTCATTATCCAAAATCAGAAGTTAATTATGAGCAGAGCATAGTAGCTCCAGCTGTGAGCATTCTTCTTCAGGCATATGAATTGAGTAAAGATGAAGGATTTCTTGAAGCTGCGAAAGAGCAGATGGAGGTACTTCGATTGTTTCATGGAACACAGCCGGATTATCATTTGTTTGAAAATGCAATCCGTCATTGGGACGGTTATTGGTTTGGAAAACGAAGAAAATTGGGAGACACCTTCCCGCATTACTGGAGTGTAATGTCTGGCGTAGCATATGAAATGATGGGAAGATTAACCAATAAAGAGAAATATATGGAGTTGGCATCTGAATCTTTCAGAGGAAGCCTTTGCCTGTTTTTCCAAGATGGGAGAGCTTCCTGTGCAATGGTATACCCACAGAGTATAAATGGGGAACATGGATTTTATTATGACCCGTGGGCAAATGACCAGGACTGGGCATTGTATTACGGCTGGAAATTCCGGGAAATCGTATGGAGAAAAGAGGGAAGAAATGAGGAAAAAAGGTGATTTTACCCTTCCGGGAGAAGCAGGGTATGAGAAACTTACATTAAAACTCGCAGAAAAATGGGGAGCGGATGTAATCCGGGACAGCGATGGAACTGTGCTGTCAAAAGAGATTCTGAATGCGGGGTATGAAATTTATTCTACAATATGTCTGATTCGCGGACATAACGAATGGGCAAAAGAACATATGGAAACCGTACAGCAGACATTTCTTATGACAAATCCTGTGATGGCGGAGAAAAATTACATCTCCATATATCTTATGAAAGATTTTTTTGAGGATCAGTTTAAAATAAATGATACCCCGGAATCATTAAAATACTGGCAGGTATTTGACAGAACGACGAACAGAGAAATTTCGGAGAGTATGTGGGAATATAAACAAGAGACGCAGGAAGTTGTGATTAAAGGCTGCGTTCTCTGGCATCAGTATACAGTCAATTTTCTGGCTTATCGAATCTGGGAAGAAATATCTATGTACAATCATGTTACGAATAACTGGGATAAAGAGCATCTGATTCCCATAGATCCCAGATACCCGGAAGTACAGAATTATTTGAAAAACTGGCTGAAGGACTGGTGTGAATCGCACCCGGATACAGATGTAGTACGGTTTACATCTATGTTTTACAATTTTGTGTGGATATGGGGGAGCAAGGAAAAAAACAGAAACAGATTTACAGACTGGGGTTCTTATGATTTCACTGTCAGCCTCAGAGCTTTGCAGGATTTCGAAAAAATTTACGGATTTTCTATGAAATCAGAGGACTTTATCAATCAGGGAAAATTTCATGTAACCCATATGCCGCCAGATAAAAAGAAACGGATATGGATGAGTTTTATTCAGTCGTTTGTGCTGGATTTTGGAAGAGAATTGATTGATATTGTGCATCAGTACGGAAAGAAAGCGTATGTATTTTATGATGACAGTTGGGTTGGAATTGAGCCTTATAATGGAAAATTCTGTGAATTTGGATTTGACGGTATCATAAAATGCGTATTTTCCGGGTATGAGGTGCGAATGTGTGCAGGAGTTCCTGCGGATACTCACGAAATCAGGCTTCACCCCTATCTTTTTCCGGTAGGTCTTGGAGGAAAGCCGACATTTACAGAGGGTGGAAATCCGGAAAAAGATGTAATGGAGTATTGGGTTTCTGTAAGACGGGCACTGATGCGACAGAGCGTGGAAAGAATAGGGCTTGGTGGTTATCTCCATCTTACAGAGGATTTTCCGGAGTTTCAGGACGCGGTAGAGAAAATAGCTGACGATTTCAGAGAAATCAGGCAGCTTCACAAGGAAGGGAAGCCGTATACAATTCCAGGAAAAGTTGCAGTTTTACATAGTTGGGGCAGTATGCGCCCGTGGACTCTGTCGGGACATTTTCATGAAACGTATATGCACGATTTAATCCACGTAAACGAAGCGCTTTCCGGCTTGCCGTTAGAAGTTGAATTTTTGAATTTTGAAGAAATCTTAAAATGTGATTTGCAGGAATATAAAGTCATCATCAATGCCGGAAGAGAAGGCGACGCATGGAGCGGGGGAAAAAACTGGAATGATGAAGTGACAGCGTTGCTGACAAAATGGACGGCGGAAGGAGGTATCTTTATAGGAATTAATGAGCCTTCGGCGGTTTCTGGTTATCATCAGCATTTTCGTATGGCGCACGTTCTCGGGGTGGATTATGATACGGGAGCTTATGTATGTCACGGAAGGGAGAGAATAGGGGGACATCTGTTTCTTATAGACGAAAACGCAGAGGTTCAGAAGAAGGACAGAAAAAATGTATGTGTGATACACGATTTTGGGAAAGGAAAAGGTATTTATCTATCTTTTTATGAATATTCTCTTCAAAATGCAGAATTTCTGTTTCGGCTAATCTGTTCGGGCTGCGGACAACCGGAAGTTATAAATGGAAACTATAATACTGAATGTGCATATTTTCCGGAAGCAAGAAAGGTAATTATTGTAAATAATACGGAAGAGAAGCAGAAGGCGGAGGTGCATGTTTTTGGGAAAAAAGTAACAGCAGAGCTTCTACCCTATGAACAGATAATTAAAAATGTAGAATGACAAAAAACCACACAGACTGATTTTCAGGCAGTCTGCGTGGTTTTTTCACACCAGTTTATTTTTTATGCTTCTCTTTTTTATCTCCGTCTTCTCCAAGTCCGTCTATCAATTGTTCAATCAGCATTTTCTTTACATACACATCAAAGCTTAAAAGGCAGATAAACGAGAATTTTTTCAGAAATTCCTTATCTTCGGAATCTGCGTCCTCAAAAGTTTCCTGGGCTACATTGTAGCGTTTCAGAAGATCCTTTTTCAGATACTCGATCTGGCTTTTTTCCATACTGAATACTTCGTTGTAGATATAGGTCAGATCCTTGTCCGTATCAGATTTAAAATATTTTTCCGTAATAGGGGAGAGAAGCGCCTGAATATCGCTGATGGACAGGATATTTTTAAAATAGTAAATAAAAATCAGCATCAGCAGATGTTCTTTGGAATAACGCTTCTTCTCAGGAGAGGGGAGAAGCTTATTCTTGGCGTAATTATTGATCATAGTTTTTGTAAGGACTTTATCGTCGGGATACCGCTTTGTGGAGGCAAGCTGTTCCTCCATAAAAGTCGTTACCTGATCCATATAAAGATCAATGTTTGGCAAATCCTCGGGTTTGATATAGTCGATCCGGGATATACTCTCCAGAATGCTGTTGATCATATTTTTTGTGTCAATCGTCATGTGAATCACCTCTAACCCCTATTATATAGTTTTGAATACTACTTGTAAATCCTTTTTTACAGAATCTTTTTCTTTTTCCAGTTGCCCGTACGGTACCAGAGGAAAGAAATCAGATAGTTTACAAACCAGCCAAGCGGTATGGCGTACCAGATAACCTGGATTCCAAGGACAGGAGATAAAAATCTGGCAACAGATACGCGAATGGCAAGATTGATAAGATTCGCCAGCATATATACTTTTACGTCGCCGGAACCACGGAGAATGCCGTCGGTGATGGCTTTAAATCCCAAAAAGGAAAAGAAAATACCGACAAAGCGGAAATATGCGGTTCCTGTCTCAAAGGCAACCGGAGACTGTACCGGGTCTACAAATGAAGAGACAATGGGACGGTACAGAAGCTGGGAGGCAAGCGCAAGAACAATTCCGAAAGAAATAATGATCTGGTAAGAAGCCCGGTATCCCTCTTTTACACGCTCCGTTTTTCCGGCGCCAAGATTTTGTGCAGTAAAGGGAGACATGGCGTTTCCCGTTGCAATCATAGGGACGATTCCCAGAGATTCCAGGCGGCTTCCCGCAGAATATCCGGCAAGAGCGGAAGAGCCGAAATAGTTGACAGAGGACTGGGTAAGCAGCATACCGATACTTACGATGGACTGCTGTACAATCGAAGGAATCGCGATTTTTGTTCCGGTTTTCAGCATTTTCCTATCGAAAACAGCGTATTTTTCATCATTTTCATAAGTTTTCAGCAGGCGTAGGAAAATCATAAGGGAAAGCACTGCGGAAATTCCCTGTGCGATCACAGTTGCAATGGCTGCGCCTGCAACACCCATGTGAAAACCTCCTACCATCAGAAGATCTATTACAATATTCAGTATGGAAGAGAAAATCAAAAGTACAAGGGGAATATTTGATTTTCCAAGTGCATTAAAGTCGGCAGATAAAATGTTGTACATGAACATAAAGGGAAGACCGAGAAAATAAATCTGCAAATATAAAAGCGCATCTTCCATAATGTTTTCCGGCGTTTTTAAAGCGCGAAGAATCGCGGGGTTATATAAAAGTCCAAGGACCGCAAGTATCACGCTGATCACTCCGAAGGCAATAAGAAAAGTGTAGGCGGAGGTGCGCATTTTGCCGTATCTGCCTGCGCCGAGATACTGGCTTGTAAGGACGGAGGCGCCCATTCCTCCTCCTATGGCGATCATAATAAAAACGGTTGTGAAGGAGTAAGAAGCTCCCACAGCAGCGAGGGCGTTTTCCCCGGCAAACTGTCCCACAATAATAGAGTCTGCCATATTGTAAAACTGTTGAAAAAGATTTCCAACAATCATGGGCAGGGCAAAGAAAAGAAGGGTTCTGCCCGGTTTTCCCTGTGTTAAATTTTGTTGTTTCTGCAAAGTATCACCTCAAATATCTGTAGTTTTGTTTATGGAATAAGAAGTCCGCATACAAGGACAAAGTGATGGGGAAGACGTCCTTCCTCCAGCCATTCCAGATGAAGTCCCATAAGCTTTTCTATGGTGAGTCCCACATTTCCTCCGAGAGATTCAATGGAATAGCGCATTTTATCCGGGAAAAGGCAGGGCTCTCCCTTTTCGCGGGAACAGACAGTACATTTTGTGCAGCTTCCGGCGGAAAGGCTGATGCTTCCGGGGTATTTTTCCTCTTCCTTAAAAAGCTCGAGAGAAAGCCGTTCTTTTTCTTTTATCAGAACTTCGTCCAGAATGTGGTTTATTTCTTCCTGTGAGTAAGTTCTGTTCAGGGCTTCTTCTGAAAAAGTAATCTTTGAAGCAAGGAGATTCAGGGTTTTATATTTTTTCCAGAAATCCAGCACATGAAAATCATAGGAAGGGCAGGACCATTTTTTATTATAATTAGGACAGGCTCTGCAGGCTTCCAGAAATGTTTCCACATCTACAAATCCGTCTATATATTCTGAAACGGAGATGACGGCAGTGTGTCGGGTGATGTTATAGCTTATATCTGACATAATTTTTTCCTTTCTGATTTTGATGATCAACATCTGATGAGGCGTTTCGTACATAAATATAATTCTGTCAGTGATATTATAGCAGTTTTCATGGGAAAAACAAGAAAAGCCTTTTTGACTTTCTCCTTTCCCTCCGCTATACTATAGATAAAGTAATGTTTTGCAGGAGGAGATTATGGAATTTCAGCATGAGCTTATTATTCCAAACGAAGGGCTTCCCTTTAAGCTTTTTCTGTTTGAGGGCGGAAACGGGAATTATGTAAGAGAAAAGCACTGGCATACTTCTGTTGAGATTTTTGCAGTTATGGAGGGAAAATTAAGCTTTTTCCTGAAGGAGGAAGAATATCCACTGAAAGCAGGGGAACTGATCATCATTAATTCCAATGAGATCCATTCGATCCATGCTCCTGAAAAAAATCAGACGGTTGTTCTTCAGATTCCCCTGAAGCAGTTCGAGGATTATTTTACAGCAGAGCGTTTTATCCGTTTTGCAAGTACCGGGCACCCCAGAAACAGAGAACTGGCAGGGCGTATCCGGGAGTTGTATGAAGTCAACAAAAAACAGGAAATCGGGTGCTCGTTTAAAATAAAGGCAGTCTATAATGAAATCATGTATCTTCTTGTGAGCGCTTACCGCATTACCGAGGTGGCGGAGCGGGAGGTGCGTTACAGCAGAAGGCTTGATGCTTTGTCAAAAATTACCACATATATGAGAGAACACTACAGGGAAGATATAAAGCTCTCGGAGCTGGCGGCAATGTTCGGATATTCCGAGGCGTATCTTTCCAGAATGTTCCGTAAATATGCAAAAGTAAATTTTAAGACGTATCTTCAGGATATTCGCATGGCGTATGCTTACAGGGAGCTTATGAATACGGATCACACCATAAGCGCCATTGCCTTTGAAAATGGTTTTTGCAGCAGCAGAGGCTTTGCAAGGGAGTTTCGGAGGCGCTATGGAATCCTTCCAAGCGAGCTTATAAAAGAACGGGAGAAAAAGTAAAAGGTCAAAAAACAGCACTATAAGAGACAAGAAAAGCGGCGAAAAGTATATCGGATTTCGATATACTTTTTTTAGCTTAAGAAAATACTTAAGGAGGAGAAAAGTGGAAATTAAAAGTGTATTGGACGAAAGTTTCCGTAAATACGGAAAAGTTCTGGAGGGGTATGATTTTTCCGCTCTGTTAAGGGCAATGCGCCACACGCCTGTTCCGGAAGATGTGGTGTATGTTCCTTCCTGTGAGGAAATGGAAGCCCTGGATGTGGCAAAAGAACTGCAGAACAAAGGGTTTGGCGGTCTGCCCATTCAGATTGGATACTGCAACGGACATAATAAAAAGTTAAATGCAGTGGAGTATCACAGAAACTCAGAAATCAATGTGGCAGTGACAGATCTTGTTCTTCTTTTAGGCTGTCAGCAGGATATTGAGGAAGATTTTACATACGACACTTCTAAAATAGAAGCGTTTCTTGTGCCTGCAGGAACAGGAATCGAGGTTTACGGAACAACGCTTCACTATGCGCCGTGCAATACGGAAGACAGCGGCTTCCAGTGCGTTGTCGTTCTTCCGAAAGGAACAAATACAGAGCTTACTTTCCCTGTAAAAGAGACAGGAGAGGAAAAGCTTATGACTGCAAAAAACAAATGGCTCATCGGTCATGAGGAAGCAGCCATAGAGGGCGCTTTTAACGGACTGAAGGGTGAAAATATTACGTTATCATAATCATAAAGGAGAAGATGAATCATGAACAATATGCCAAAAGTAAAAATTGGAATCGTAGCAGTAAGCCGTGACTGTTTCCCGGAAAGCCTTTCCGTAAACAGAAGAAAAGCGCTTGTGGAGGCTTACACAAAGAAGTATGACGCAGAGGAAATTTATGAATGCCCGATCTGTATCGTAGAAAGTGAAATCCATATGGTACAGGCTCTTGAGGACATCAAAAAAGCAGGCTGCAACGCTCTTGCCGTTTATCTTGGAAACTTCGGACCGGAAATTTCTGAGACACTTCTTGCAAAACATTTTGACGGACCGAAAATGTTCCTTGCAGCAGCAGAGGAATCAGGAGACAATCTCGTACAGGGACGCGGCGACGCATACTGCGGTATGTTAAATGCAAGCTATAACTTAAAGCTTCGCGGCGTAAAAGCATATATTCCGGAATATCCTGTGGGAGATGCTGAGGAATGTGCAGATATGATCCACGAGTTTGTTCCGATCGCAAAGGCAATCGAGGGATTAAACAACTTAAAAATCATAAGCTTTGGACCACGTCCGTTAAACTTCCTTGCATGTAATGCACCGATCCAGCAGCTTTACAACATCGGTGTGGAAATTGAGGAAAACTCAGAGCTTGACCTTTTCGAGGCATTTAATAAACATGCGGGAGATGAGAGAATCCCGGAGATCGTAAAAGAAATGGAAGAAGAACTCGGTGCAGGCAACAAAAAACCGGAAATCCTTTCCAAACTTGCTCAGTATGAGCTTACTTTAAAAGACTGGGTAGAGGAGCACAGAGGATACCGCAAATATGTGGCTATTGCCGGGAAATGCTGGCCTGCATTCCAGACTCAGTTCGGTTTTGTTCCATGCTATGTAAACAGCCGTCTTGCGGCACAGGGAATCCCTGTATCCTGCGAAGTTGATATTTACGGCGCATTAAGCGAGTTTATCGGAACAGTAGTAAGCAACGATACCGTTACTCTTCTTGATATTAACAACTCTGTACCGAAGGATATGTACGAGAGCGATATTAAAGATAAATTCAATTACACACAGAAGGATACCTTTATGGGCTTCCACTGCGGAAATACTGCATCAGGAAAGCTTTCTTTCTGCGAGATGAAATACCAGATGATCATGGCAAGAACACTTCCGGAAGAGGTAACACAGGGAACTCTGGAAGGAGATATTGTTCCGGGTGATATTACATTCTACCGCCTGCAGAGCACAGCCGACAATAAGCTTCGCGCTTATATTGCACAGGGCGAGGTGCTTCCTGTTGCAACACGTTCCTTTGGTTCTATTGGAATCTTTGCAATTCCGGAGATGGGACGCTTCTACCGCCATGTTCTGATCGAGAAAAATTATCCGCACCACGGCGCAGTTGCCTTTGGCCACTTTGGAAAACAGCTTTTCGAGGTATTTAAGTACATCGGCGTTCCGGTAGAGGAAATCGGATATAATCAGCCGGCAGGTGTTCGCTATCCAACAGAGAATCCCTGGGGATAAGATGAGGTGAATGTATGTACTATATAGGTATTGATTTGGGGACTTCTGCTGTGAAGCTTCTTCTTATGGAGGAGTCCGGAAAAATCTGTAATATTGTTTCAAAAGAGTATCCGCTCTTTTTTCCGCATCCGGGCTGGGCAGAACAGAATCCTGAGGACTGGTTCACACAGAGTATGGAGGGAATGAAAGAGCTTACAAAGGACATTGATAAAGAAAAGATTGCGGGGATTGGTTTTGGAGGACAGATGCACGGTCTTGTCACTCTGGACGAAAAGGACGAAGTGATTCGTCCTGCAATCCTCTGGAATGACGGACGCACAGGAGAAGAGACGGAATATTTGAATCAGGTCATCGGAAAAGACAGGCTTTCCGCATATACTGCGAATATTGCTTTTGCCGGTTTTACAGCGCCGAAAATCCTCTGGGTGGAAAAAAATGAGCCGGAAAACTTTGCCCGGATTCAGAAGATCATGCTGCCGAAGGATTATCTTGCATATCGCCTTTCCGGTTCTTTCTGCACAGACGTTTCCGATGCCTCCGGTATGCTTCTTCTTGATGTGAAAAACCGCTGCTGGTCAAAGGAAATGCTGGAAATCTGTCATGTGAGTGAAGAACAGCTTCCGAAGCTTTATGAGAGCTGGCAGGTTGTGGGAACATTAAAGCCGGAAATCGCAAAGGAGCTTGGCTTCTCTGCTGATGTGAAGGTAGTGGCAGGCGCAGGAGATAATGCTGCCGCTGCTGTCGGAACAGGAACGGTTGGAGATGGGCAGTGTAATATTTCTCTTGGAACATCAGGAACAATCTTTATTTCCAGTAAAGAATTCGGCGTAGATGAAAACAACGCCCTTCACTCTTTTGATCATGCAGACGGAAGCTACCATCTTATGGGCTGTATGTTAAGCGCTGCTTCCTGCAATAAATGGTGGGCAGAGGAAATCCTTGGCACAAAGGATTTTGCAAAGGAGCAGGAAGGAATTACAAAGCTTGGTGAAAATCACGTATTTTTCCTTCCGTATCTTATGGGAGAGCGTTCTCCGCACAACAATCCGGACGCAAGAGGCGTATTCTTTGGAATGTCTATGGACACTACAAGAGCAGATATGACCCAGGCAGTTCTGGAAGGTGTTGCTTTCGGACTTCGCGATTCCCTTGAGGTGGCAAGAAGCCTCGGAATTAAGATCGAGCGCACAAAAATCTGCGGCGGCGGTGCCAAGAGTCCTCTCTGGAAAAAAATCATTGCCAATGTAATGAATTTAAAGGTAGATGTTCTGGAAAACGAAGAAGGACCATCTATGGGAGGCGCTATGCTGGCAGCAGTGGGCTGCGGCGCTTATCCCGACGTGGAAACCATCGGAAAGAAGTTTGCAAAAGTGGTGGATACGGTAGAACCGGAACAGGAGCTTGTTGCAAAATATGAAGAAAAATATCAGAAATTCAGGAAACTGTATCCCGGAATGAAAGAATTGTTTTAAGATAGGATAAAACATAAAAATCTCCCTGTCATGACAGTGATAAAAGCTGTCAGCAGGGGATTTTTTTGTGTGATTATATGGAACAACACTCACTTTTTTTGTTGACATTACATAAGCGCCTACTTATAATGAAAATACAGAAAATTTTAAAATAAAGGAGGGATTCGCATGAAAAATAGAAGAAAAATATTAGTAATTCTGATGACATTAAGCACAGTCTGTCTCTTCTCAGGTTGGGACAGAGATGAGGCGAAAAAAGAGAAACTGCAGTACCTTCAGTTTAATTCTACGAGAATGGACGTAAAGAAATATCCTCCGCAGCAGCTTTCCAGATTTTGGGAAGACCTGGGGAGTACGACTCCAACAGAGAATGAAAAACCAGAAGAGCCTGCGGAAGATAAAAATTTTCCTTCTGTTCTTCTTATTTATGAGGGCGGAGAAACAGAATCCCTCCAGTTTTTTAAAGACAGTGACAAATGGTTTATGGAAACCCGGGACGGCACAGTCTATGAAAATGCGGACTTTATAACGGAGTGGATTCCATATGAAGAGCCGGAAAATACGGAAGATCAGCCAAGCGTAATCACCAGTGCAGAGATTGATGAAGAATTATTTGTCACATATCTGGATGCTTTGAAAAAACAGGAGCTTTCAGATCTGGAAGGAGAGGTAGTATATAAAATCGCAGCTTTCAGACAGCAGGGGACTCCTTCAGAGAAAATAGAAGATCAGGTTCGCCAGATTTTTATAAAGAGATGGAAACTTTTTGACTATGCAGAAAAAGAGGGATTTTTTCCGACAGAAGAAGAGCAGGATCAGATGGTCGAGGACTGTATCGCAAGAATTAAAGACCAGTCTTATTATGCAGAGTATGATAAAATCTGTAAAGACGCAGGGCTTTCTTTTGATGATATAGTGCGGAAAAATAAAGATCTGATATGCGAACTGGAACTGACGAATAAATTTTATGATGACAGAACAGCAGAGTTCAGGGAAGGAAAAGACATTTCAGACGGGCATATTTATGAAAACTTCAGAGAGTACAGTATAGCTTTTATGGAGGAAAATATTTACAGTCAGGAGCCGGAAAGTGAGGAATATAAGGCAAGGCTGCAAGAGCTGGAAGATGCTTTTGAGAAAGCAGGGAAAGCATAAAACTGAAAAGTATAATAAAAAAGGTACCGGATTTCTCCGATACCTTTTCTTTTTGAACTCTTATTATTAGAACAGTCCTGTGATCTTTCCTGTCTCGTCTACATCGATTTTCTCTGCAGCCGGAACTTTTGGAAGACCTGGCATTGTCA
>ERZ834859.836-NODE-836-length-39068-cov-10.218953_pt1 | contig 39068 bp, 36 predicted proteins | sample MGYA00519947_ERZ834859 | MGnify/ENA primary metagenome ERZ834859 (study PRJEB31850, sample SAMEA3708763) | human gut metagenome | biome: human gut; feature: human-associated habitat; material: faeces | place: China | collected 2014 ...
TCCGCAGGTGGTGGTTTGACATGACCGTGTAGCCGCTGTTCTTTTCTACCCGAAAAACTGCCATTTCACGGATGCCTCCTTTCTGTTTTTGGGCAAAGAAAAAGCCGCAGGCTTTTTGTGAAAGTCTGCGGCTTTGCCGATTGTTAGATATTCAATTCTTTGTGTTTCCGCACTCCATATCAATTACCACCGAAACGGTGATGTGATTTTCAATGCGTTTATTGCGGAGTTTATCGCCCTCGCCATCGAACACAACATGACGAGAAAACAACGTAAAACGGATGATTTCCACTAGATTTCTCTTCGTAGCGAAACTATCGCTTCGACGTGCTTCGTCCTCGGGAACAGATCTACCGGCTGCACCTTCTCGGCGTGATAGCCGTTCTGCTCCAGCCAGGCGGCATCGCGGGCGGCGGTGGCTGGGTTGCAGCTGACGTAGACCACCCGGCGGGGAGCCATGCGCACCACGGCGGAGAGGGTGGCCTCGTCGCAGCCCTTCCGGGGCGGGTCCAGCATGACCACGTCCGGGTGCAGGCCCTCGGCGGCCAGCCGGGTGGCCGCCTGCCCGGCGTCGGCACAGAAGAAGCAGCTCTTTGCGGCCACAGCATCCCCCATGCGGGCGGCATTGGCCTTGGCGCTCTCGATGGCTTCGGGCACGATCTCCACGCCCACCAGCTCCCGGCAGTAGTCCACCATGGAAAGGCCGATGGTACCCATGCCGCAGTAGAGGTCCAGCAACAGGTCATCCGGGGTCAGCTGGGCGTACTGTGCGGCAATGCCGTACAGCCGCTCGGCGGCCAGCGTGTTCACCTGGTAGAACGACAGCGGCCCCAGCTGCACCGGAACCCCGCAGAGCGTATCTTCGATGTAGCCCGGCCCGTACAGGGTGTGGGTCTCGGTGCCCAGGATCACGTTGGTGTTTTTGCTGTTGACATTGAGCAGGATGGTGGCAATGTCCGCAAACTGCTCCCGCAGACGGGTGCACAGCGCATCGGTGTGGGGGAGGTTCGGGCGGGTGCACACCAGACACACCATGATCTGTCCGCTGTGCGCGCCCCGCCGCAGGAAGATGTGCCGCACCAGGCCCCGGCCGGTCTCTTCGTTGTAAGGCTGGATGCCGTTTTCGGCAAAGAACCTGCACAGTGCATTGCCGATGTCGTTGAGCACGCCGGGCTGCAATTTGCAGTCCGGGCAGGGCACGATGCGGTGAGTGCGCCCGGCGTAGAAGCCGATGCAGGGGTTACCGTTCTTGTCCAGCCCTACCGGGAACTGGACCTTGTTGCGGTAGCGGTCTGCCTCCGGGGAGGGGCAGATGTTCAGCACCGGCACGTCCAGCCCACCGATGCGGCGGAAGGCATCGGTCACATTCTCCTGCTTGGCACGCAGCTCGGCGGTGTAATCCAGATGCCGCAGGCTGCAGCCGCCGCAGGGTCCCGCCACGGCACAGTCCACCGGAATGCGGTCCGGCGAGGGGGTGCGCAGATGGTCCAGAATGCCAAAGGCGTAGCGCTTGCAGTCCTTTACGATGCGCACATCGGCTTCGTCACCGGGGGCGGCACCCGGCACAAAAACGGTCTCGCCGTCCGGGCTGTGGGCCACACCGCTGCCGTCGCTGGAAAGCCGCTCGATGCGCAGGGTCAGGATCTGGTTCTTCTGTAAGGGCATGGGTCATAGTCTCCTTTGGTAGTGGAAATGCGCCGGGTCACGGCTGCGGTTCGGCGGGGGAAGCATCTGCCTGGGTGGCAAAATACTTGCTGGGCGGCACGCCCTTGGCGCGCTTGAACACCCGCGAAAAATAGAACTGGTCGAAGAAGCCTACTGACACGGCCACCTCTGCAATGGAAAGGTGACCGGCACGCAGTAGCTTGCAGGCTTCGTTGATGCGGTATTCGGTGAGGTAGTCGATGGGGCTTTTGCCCACATTGAGCATGAACACCCGGTACAGGTGGCTGCGGGAAACGCCCACGCTCTTGGCGACATCGTCAATGGAGATGTCGTGGGAGTAGTTGAACTGGATGTATTTGATGGCGTTGAGCACATACTGGCTGGAGGACGAGGTGGAGTGCGGCTTGCCGGCGATGGTTTCCTTCATCAGAGCGGCAATGAACAAATAAAGGTACCCCACCATGGCGGCCTCGTCCTGGGGCTGCAGCCCGCGGGAGGAGTAGATGTTAGCCAGGGCGGCGCGCATGCCGTCCGGGTCGCTGGTGTGGTGTACGGGGGCGTCGTCGGTAAAGGGCAGCTGGGCTGCCAGCTTGTGGGCGCAGGCACCGTTGAAGCCCACCCAACTGTACTCCCAGGGGTACTGCTCATCGGCGGTGTAGCGGATGAGCTGGCTGGGGCGCGCAAAGAACAGATCTCCGGTGCTGACTTGCCAGGTTCGGCCGCCTACCTCGAATTCGCCCTTGCCCGAGAGCACCAGGTGGATCAGGTAATGGTCACGGATGCCAGGACCCCAGGTCTTGGACGGGGCGCAGCGCTCAATGCCGCAGTTGAAGATGGAAAGTTCGATGTTGTTCGTGTAGTTCTGTTTGAAGGATTGCTTGTAAACGTCTGCCATGGCGGCTTGACCTCCCTCGTTGTCACGTCTTTTGACCAGTATACCACAGAACCGCCTGCAAATTCAACAAAAGTACATCTTATTCTTTGAGCCGGACGCCAAATTTCGCGCTTTTTCTTCGATAGAAATTGAAAAAACAGAAGGGATGCATTACAATAGACCTAACAAACCTACAAACACTGTTTGAATGTTTCAGGGAGGGATCGCGGATGGCAACCAGCGCACAACTCAGGGAACAGATCGCGGCAGGGAGGTGGGACGGACCCCTTGCCGCGCTTTACGGCACCGCCCCGCAGGAACTGGCCCGGCAGCGGGCGCGGTACTGCGCGGCGCTGGAGCAGTTCGAGCTGTATTTCGGCCCGGGACGGCAGGTGCAGGTGTATTCGGCCCCGGGGCGTGCGGAGCTGGGCGGCAACCACACCGACCACCAGCACGGCTACGGGCTGGCGGCGGCGGTCACGCTGGATCTGGTGGCGGTAGCGGCCCGGAACACGGACGGCTATGTGCGGGTCAAGTCCCGCGGGTTCAACAAGCTGGATGTGATCGACCTGGCCACGGCAGAGCCGCAGGAAGGGGAGAGCACCCACTCGGCCAGCCTGATCCGGGGCATTGCCGAGGGCTTCCGTACGGCGGGAAAGGCTATTGGCGGCTTTGATGCTTACACGGCCAGCGACGTGCTGCGGGGCAGCGGCCTTTCCAGCTCTGCGGCCTTTGAGATGGGCATGGCCTGCATCTGGAACGGGGAGTACGCCTGTGGGCTGGATGCCCGGGCACTGGCCGGCATCTGCCAGTATGCGGAGAATACTTACTTTGGCAAACCCAGCGGTCAGCTGGACCAGCTGGCCAGCGCGGTGGGCGGCGTCATTTTTGCCGACTTCGCAGACCCGGCCGCCCCGCAGGTGGAAAAGATCCACGCAGACGGCCTGCTGCCGCCCGGCATGACCCTGTGCGTGACCGACACCCGGGGCAGCCACAGCGAGCTGACCGGGGAGTTCGCGGCCATCCGGCAGGAGATGGAGGCTGTGGCGGCCTGCCTGGGCGGCAAGGTGTTGGGTCAGGTGCCGGAAACCGATTTTTGGGCAGCACTGCCCCGGTTGCGTACCGCCTGCGGTGACCGCGCGGTGCTGCGCGCCATCCACTATTACGAAGAAAATGCCCGCACGCTGGCCCAGCGCCGGGCTTTGCTGGAAAAACGCTTTGCCGATTTTGCCGCGCTGGTGCTGGAAAGCGGGCGCGCCTCCTTTGCACTGTGCCAGAATGTGTACTGCGCCACGGATGTCCGGCATCAGGGGCTGTCGGTGGCGCTTGCGTTGAGCCAGAGCATCCTGCAGGGCAGCAGCGGCGCATGGCGGATGCAGGGCGGCGGCTTTGCGGGCACCATTCAGGCCTATGTGCCGGAAACGTTGCTGCAGCGCTACCATACCGCCATGGAGCGGGTGTTCGGCCCGGGCAGCTGCTATGTGCTCCGGCTGCGGGAACAGGGCGCAAGACAAGTGCTGTAACTGCAGAAGCAACAAAAAAGGGTCTGCTGCAAATTTGCAGCAGACCCTTTTCAATTTTTGATTCAAATGGACTCAGCGCAGCGGGAAGGAATTGGTCTCCTGCTGGGCTGCAAGATGCTGGACCGTTTCCGAGGTCGAGGTGCCCAGCCGGAAAATGGAGGATGCCAGCAGCTTGTTGTAGACACGGTAGCCAAACAGCACCACGTTCTTGACCGCTGTGAACAGCAGCATCGGCACGAAGGTGACAGAGAAGGAAACAAGCCCTTCGCCCAGTGTAAAATCGTGCAGATGAAGGCTGCCCAAAAACTCATCCAGAGAATCCTTGAGTTCGCCGCCGCCCGAAACGGTCCGCTGTTCTTCCTCCGAAAGCACAGCATACGACGAAGGCAGTTGGAGCTTTTTCATGAACGAACACTCCTTTCAGGCAGAAATCCGAAACACTCAGGCGGCCAGACCTGCGGCCACGGAAGGATCCTGTGTGTCGGTATTCGTGGTGGTGCCAAACATAGAGCCGAACAGGTTCTTCAGCGACAGGTACATGCTGCGCACCTGTGCATAAGCGTAGTAACCGGCCAGTCCTGCCATGCCGACGGTGGCAACGCGGCTCCAGGTATTCATACGGTTCCAATTGTGTTTGACCACACCGGTCAGGCTCAGGCCGTCGGACAGACCCTCTTTGAAGGTATTGATAAAGTACTGGAAGGAACCCCGGCTCAGCATATAAACGCCGTTCACCACCACATTCATGGCATAGGTGACCAGAACTTCCGGGTGTAAGGTAACGGTGTAGTCACCGACGTTGAAGCTGTAGTCGGCACCGCCGTCAAGGTAGGTCATTTCTTCTTCCGAGAGAACCGCATAGGAGGCGGGCATCAGCATGGTGCTCTGATATGTATGATCCATAATGGAAAGGCTCCTTTCACTCGTGAAATCCGCCCAAAGGCAGACGATATGTTATCTGAATTGTAGCATATCTGTATAAAAATAACAAGGGATGCGGCGAAAAAAAAGATGATACATTTGTGAACAAACTGTGAACGGACGAGAGAATAACTGCGAACAGACGATGGAAACAGTGTGAATGCGGCGCTTTCGGCCGCTGAAAAAATGTTCCGCAAAAACGCAAAAAAAGGCACCCGCAGCCGGAAGCTGCGGATGCCAAAAGGGGAGAAAACACTTATTCGCCGCAGGGGGTGCGCTCGTACAGTGCAGTCAACTGTGCGATGTGTGCTGCAAGGCTGCCGGGCATAGGGCTGCCGAGCCGCCACTGCCAGTTGGCACCCTGGGTACTGGGGGTGTTGATGCGGGCCTCACTGCCCAGATGCAGCCAGTCGGCCAGCGGAATGATCGCCATGTCCGACACACTGGCAAGGCAGGCGCAGATCATGGCCTCGGTCAGATCCTCCGGCTTGCAGCGCAGGTAGCGGCAGGCATAGGCCACATCTTCCGGGCTGGCATTGGTGCGCCAGCCTTCGGTGGTCACGTTGTCATGGGTGCCGGTGTACACCACGCTGTTGCGGGGGTAGGTATGAGGCAGGTAATTGCCGGACTCCCGGCTGTCAAAGGCAAACTGCATGATCTTCATGCCGGGGTAGCCGCTCTCTGCCAGCATGGCCTTGACCTCCGGGGTCAGGTAGCCCAGGTCCTCGGCAATGATGCCGCCTTCGCCCAAAGCTTCGTGCATGGCGTGGATAAAATCACGGTCCGGGCCCTTTTCCCAGTGGCCGCCCGCTGCGGTCTTGTTTCCGGCGGGGATGGAGTAGTAGCTCTCAAAACCGCGGAAATGGTCAATGCGCACCACATCGTAAATGGAGGTGGCGTGCTGCATCCGGCGTTTCCACCAGGCAAAGCCGGTGGCTTTGTGCGTGGGCCAGTCATACAGGGGGTTGCCCCACAGCTGGCCGTCTGCTGCAAAGGCGTCCGGCGGGCATCCGGCCACCTGGGTCAGATGCATTTCTCCGTCGGTCTGGAACAGCTCCGGGTGGGTCCACAGGTCACTGGAATCCGGGCTGACATAGATGGGAATATCGCCCACCAGACGGACGCCCTTGCCGTTGGCGTAAGCCTTCAGGGCGTTCCACTGGGTGTAGAAGAAGAATTGCACCGCCTTGTAGTAATCCACCGCGTCGGCAAGGCGCTGTTTTGCGGCAGCAATGGCTTCCGGTTTGCGGCAGCGCAGGTCGTCCGGCCAGTCGGCAAGGCCTGCCTGCCCCTGTTCGGCTTTGACAGCCATGAACAGGGCGTAATCCTCCAGCCAGAAGCTCTGCGCCTCGCAGAAGGCTTCATAGGCGGGGGAGGGGGCTGCCAGCAGACGGTCGGCTGCCTTTTTCAGGATCACAGGCCGCTCGTTGTACAGTGCGCCGTAGTCGATGGGGCCTACAGGCCGTGCGGCGGGCACTTCATCGACCGTCAGCAGACCGACGTCGGCCAGCAGGCGGTAGTCAATGAAGTAGGGGTTGCCGGCAAAGGCGGAAAAGCTCTGGTAAGGGCTGTCACCGTAGCCGGTGGGGCCGATGGGCAAAATCTGCCAGTAGGTCTGTTTTGCCTCGGCGAGGAAATCGACAAATGCGAAGGCCTCTTTGCCCAGCGTGCCGATGCCAAAGGGCCCCGGCAGGCTGAACACGGGCATCAGAATGCCGCTTGCACGCATGGTGCGCACCTCCTTAGCCCTTGACAGCACCTGCCACAACGCCCTCGATGATGTACTTCTGGCAGGTCATGTACAGGATGATGATGGGGATGATGGCAATGATGATGCAGGCCATCATGGGGGCCAGCTCCACACGACCGTAGCCACCGCGGAAGTATTGGATGGCCATGGGGATGGTGCGGTACTTCTTGATGTCCAGAACCAGGGTGGGCAGCAGGTAGTCGTTCCACACCCACATAGTCTCCAGAATGGCAGTGGAGATCATGGTAGGCTTCAGGATGGGGAACACGACCTTAAAGAAGATCTGGATGGGGTTGCAGCCGTCGATCATGGCGGCTTCCTCGATCTCCATGGGCACGCTCTTCATAAAGCCGGTGAACATGAACACGGCCAGACCGGCACCAAAGCCCAGGTAGATGATGCAGATGTTCCACGGGGTGTTCAGCTTGAGCTGGTCTGCAGTCTTAGACAGGGTGAACATGACCATCTGGAAGGGCACGACCATGGAGAACACGATCAGCAGGTTCATGAACTTGCTCAGCTTGTTGTTTACGCGGGTCAGGTACCAACCAGTCATGGAGCAGCACAGCAGGATCAGCACCACGCTGGTGATAGTAATCAGAAGGCTGTAGCCCATGCTGGAGAGAAAGTCCATCTTGGTCACGCCGTAAACGTAGTTGGACAGGCCCACAAAGGTCTCCTTCGTGGGCAGCTGGAACACCGTGGAGGTGGTAAAGGTGCCCTCTTTTTTCAGGCTGTTCAGCAGGATCAGCACGATGGGGTAGATCCACAGCAGGCACAGCACACTCATGATGACGGTGAGGACGTTATCCCACATCTTTTTCTGTTTAGGCATTACTGCTGCACCTCCTTGGAGCGGGTAAAGTGGAGCTGGATGAGCGAGATGACCACCACGATCAGGAAGAACACCACAGCCTTTGCCTGACCAATGCCCTTCCACTGGGCACCGGAGCGGCCGTAGAAGGTGTTGTAGATGTTCAGGGCCAGCATTTCACTGGCGTTGGCGGGTTCACCGGCGGTCAGGGCCACGTTCTGGTCAAACAGCTTGAAGCTGTTGGTCAGGGTGAGGAAGGTGCAGATGGTCACACTGGGCATGACCATGGGGATCTTGATCTTGAACAGGATCTCGCGGTCGTTGGCACCGTCGATCTTGGCGGCCTCGATCAGGTCGCCGGGCACGCTCTGCAGGCCGGCCACATAGATGATCATCATGTAACCGATCTGCTGCCAGCACATCAGGATGACCAGACCGATGAAACCGGCCTTGGCATCCAGTGCCAGCAGGGGCTTCTGCAGGTTGGCCAGCACGCCGTTGAGCAGGATCTGCCAGATGTAGCCCAGCAGGATGCCGCCGATCAGGTTGGGCATGAAGTACACGGTACGGAACAGGTTGGTGCCCTTGATGCCGCGGGTGAGCACCAGAGCAATGGCAAAGGCGCACACGTTGATGAGCACGGTGCTCACCACAGTAAAGACCGCCGTAAAGCCAAAGGCGTGGAGGAAGGTGGAATCCTGGAATACCGAGATGTAGTTCTGGATGCCCACGAAGGTGGTCTTGCTCACGGTGGTGAACCGCTGGAAAGACAGGTAAGTGCCCCAGATGAAGGGCCAGATGAAGCCGATGATAAAGGCGACCAGAGTAGGCAGCACAAACACCGGCCAGTATTTGCTGATGGCTTTTTGCATGATATACCTCCTGCGATGGAGTGGTTGTCAAAAAAGAAGGGAGGCGGGCGAACTTCTTCGCCCGCCTCCCGGTTCAGTTCTTAGGGAAAACTCCGGTTAAAGGCTTAGCCGTTGGCCAGCTTGTACTCCTTGGCCCAGCCATCCACAAATGCGGTGACAACGTCGTCCCACTTGCCGGTGCCTGCTGCGTATGCAGTCAGAGCGCTGCCCACGCCGTTCTTCCACTCCTCGGAAGGCATGGTGGAGAAGCACCAGTCCACACTGGTCTTGCCGTCGGCCACATACTGGTTTGCAATGCCGATCAGGGGGTTGGTGGAATCCTTGGCAGCCTTGAAGGGGATCACGAAGCCCATGTCGTCGGCCATGGCGCTGGTGCCCTTGTCGGAGGTGACACACCAGTACAGGAAGTCCAGCGTAGCCTGGATGTCGGCCTCAGAAGCGGCGTTGTTGACACACCAGAAGTTCTCGGAACCGGTGCACAGGCCCTGGTTCTCTTCGCCCTCTACGCCGATGTAGATGGGCAGCATGCCCAGGTTGTCGTCACCCAGGCTGGAAACATCGCCGTAAGCCCAAGTGCCGTTCTGATAGAACACAGCCTTCTTGTCCACGAATTCCGCCACAGCGTCGTTGCCGGTCTTGGAAGCCAGCAGCTTGGGGTCGCAGGTGGAGTCGGTGATGTACAGGTCCCAGATCTGCTTGTAGTTGTCCAGATAGGTGCCCTTGATGGCGTCGGTGGAGCCGATGCCGTCAGCCTTGTACTCGTAGTAGATGGGCAGGTTGGCCAGATGGGTCTTGAAACGCCAGTCAGAAGAACCATCCATACCGGCGGAGGTAAAGGCACCGTCCACGCCCAGCTCAGCCTTGCGAGCCTGAATGTCGTCAGCGACCTTCTTCAGATCGTCAAAGCCCTTGATGTCGTCCTGGGTATAGCCAGCGGCGGTCAGCAGCTCCTTGTTGTAGATGATGCCGTAGGTCTCGATAACGTAGGCGATCGCGGCAACGGCGTCGCCATCCTTCAGTGCGAAGGAATCGCTGGTCAGCTCACCGTACAGCTGGCTGCCGGACAGGTCGTAGCAGTAATCCTTCCAGTTGGCCAGACCCACAGGGCCGTTCACCTGGAACAGGGTGGGAGCTTCGCTCTTCTCCATCTCGCTCATCAGGGTGGTCTCGTACTGACCGGAAGCGGCGGTGACCACGGTCACGGGCACGCCGGTCTCCTCGGTGTAGACCTTAGCCAGATCCTGCCAAGCCTGATCCTGCTCGGGCTTGAAGTTCAGGTAGTAGACCTTGCCGTCTGCCTTTGCAGCGGTGCTGGAAGCAGCGGTAGAACCGGCGGCAGAGGAAGCGGTGCTGCTGGAAGAACCGCCGCAGGCAGCCAGACCCAGAGCAGCGGCGGAAACGCCAGCGGCCTTCAGGAAGTTACGACGAGTGATCATCTTTTTCATAATAAGTTCTCCTTCTTATTAAAATTAAAGATCAACTATATACTCTCCGTCCTTCGACGGAGGGAATACAAAATTCAGAGGGCCCTTACGCTCTCGCCCTGCTGCAGCTCCGGCTGCAACGTCACGGTCTGAGCGGGGGTGCCGTGCTCGATCTGCCGCACCAGCAGCTCAATGCTCTGCAGAGCGATCTGCTCGCTGGGCTGTACGATGGTGGTCATCACAGGCACACAGTAGCGGGACATCGTAATGCCATCAAAGCCGATGACCGACACATCCTCCGGCACCCGGAGCCCAGCGCTCACCAGCGCCCGGATGGCACCAAAGGCGATCACATCGCTCATGGCAAACAGGGCAGTGAACTCAGCCCGGCGGGCCAGAAGCCCATTCATGGCGTGATACGCGGACTCGAAATCGTAGTTGGACAGGCCGTAGAGCTTGTCCTCGAAGCGAATGCCCGCATCCTCCATGGCTTGCTGCGCACCCTGACGGCGCATCATGCTGGGGTGGCTCGTGGCCGGGCCGCCCAGCACGGCGATTTTGCGGTGGCCCTGCTGGATGAGGTAGGACACTGCCTGATAGGCGGCTGCCCGGTCATCCACGCCCACCATGGACAGGTTGGGAAAGTCCAGCTCGTCCGACACGAGGGTGGCCAGCACCGAAGGGACGCTGATGTTGGCAAATCCTTTCTGGAAGTTTGCAACGCTGCCGCCCAGGAAGATCATGCCTTTGGGTTTGATCTCGCGCAGGATCTTTTCAGCGGCGTCGATCTCGTTGGCATTCTCGTCCAGATAGGAGACGATGCCGTTGTACCCGTAAAGGGTGGCGGCCCGCTGCAGCTGCACAAGAAAGTCGGAGAAGAAGATGTTGCGGGTGCCTTTGACCACGAACACCAGGCTGCGCGACTGCTGGATCTTGAGCTGCCGTGCGTTGGTGTTGGGCACAAAGCCTGCTTCCCGCATTACCTCCAGGACTCGTTCCTTGGTCTCCGGCCGGACATCCGGGCGATCGTTGATCACACGGGAGATCGTGCTGACGGAACAGCCGCTGATCCGTGCGATATCTTTGATCGTCATGTTGCCCATTGCCGGAATCCCTCATCTCTGAAAGAACTATCGGAAACGTTGTCGGGAACGTTTCCAGTAGCTATAGTATGGCACATTCCGTATAAAAAATCAAGAATGAAAAAACAGTTTCGTGCAATCTGTACATGCTCCCGACCTGTTTTTGTGCAGATTGATTTGCCAGCAGAGCAGAACAAAATCAGTTTCCCGAAAATTCCCGGAACACATCAGATGCTCCCGGAACGACCGTACCGGTTTGTAACTTTTTGCACGGCTGCAAGTGCTTTCTGAACCAGGCGCATGTACTGCAAATCTAGCGAGAACGGTCCCGAAAAAAGAAAAATGGCGGGGAAGAACCGTTCCGGTTCGTCCTCGCCGTTTTGAGCACATATTTACAGATACGGGTGCTGATAGGGGGCAGGTTCCGGGCCGCAGTACAGGCCGTAGGCGTCGCAGATCCAGTAGCTGCCGTCGGGCATGGGCACGCGGCACCACTGGTGGCTCCACTGGTTTTCGTTGACGTGCTCATAGGGGATGCCCAGCATGTTCAGACACAGGCCAGTGGTGCGGGCGCATCCGGCACAGGAGGCCACATGCAGCACCAGATACCCATAGGCGTCGTTGTAGTGAGGCACATCGGTAGAGTAGGCAACCGTACCGTCATCTACCATTTCGCGCAGGGCGTTGGCGATGCCGGCCAGCTGCTCCTCACGGCTCTTGAAGGCCAGCGGCGTTACGATCCTGCGGGCCTGCTCGTAGGCCTGCGCAAATTCGTCATCGGTCATCTTGCGCTTCAGGCTTTTGTAGTTGGCCAGTTCCTTGATGGGCACTGGCGACCAGATGGCCGCGATCTGGGCGTCGGTCAGCTTCAGGTCCGTGTCACCGGCACGGCCCCAGGCGGAGGGCTTGCGCCCTTCTGATGCGCCGAACTGGATGTAGTGCTGCAGCAGGGCACCTTCGTCCGTGCCGCAGGCTGCCGCCACATCCGGGTAATGGGTGGCATAGTAGCCCGCATCAAACGAGGAAGCGGCCGAGGCCGGAAGCCCGGTGGGCAGCACCAGCAAAAGGCCCAGAGCAGCCGCCGCAAGACGGAAAGAATGTCGTTTCATCGTGATACCTCCTGAAAAGTGTGTGCAGGGAAGTGTGCAAGGCCAGTATAACACACCACGACGCAAAACAAAATGGGCGCATTGCACCAAAAAAGGCTCCTTCCCTTGTCATCGGGAAAGAGCCTTTGCTGATTGCTGATTATTTTGATTGGGTTGATGTTTTAAAGATTAGTCGCTGACGTAGGGCATCAGAGCAACGTGACGAGCACGCTTGATGGCGATGGTCAGTGCGCGCTGATGATAAGCGCAGGTGCCGGTCACACGGCGGGGAATGATCTTTGCACGCTCAGAGACGTACTTACGCAGACGGGGCACGTCCTTGTAATCGATGGTGTCGATGCGATCGACACAGAAGCTGCAAACCTTCTTGCGGCCGCGACGCATGGGGCGTGCGGGGCGAGAGCCTTCGGTTCTTTCAAAAGCCATTGCTTATTACCTCCTATTGGATTTTTAACGGATGGACCGTTTCGTGTCAGAACGGCAGGTCGTCGCTGTCGTCGATGACGGCAAAGTCATCGGCGTTGCCGGCGGAATAGCTGGGAGCTGCCTCCACAGCGGCCGGACGGGCAGGGGCTGCGTTCTGGTAGGACGGAGCAGAATTCTGATAATTTGCTCCGCCGCCTGCATTGCTGTTCTTGGGGCCTGCAAAGTTGATGTTGTTGGCCACGATCTCAAAAGCCGTGCGGTTGTTGCCGTTCTTGTCCTGATACTGGCGGGTCTGGATGCTGCCGTCAATGGCGATCAGACTGCCTTTCTGGAAATACTTGCTCACAAACTCGGCCTGCGAACGCCAAGCGACGATATCAATGAAATCGGCCTGACGCTGCTCGCCCTGACGTGCAAAATTGCGGTCGCAGGCGATGCGGAAACTGCACACATTGATGCCCTGGGGCGTGGTGCGCAGTTCAGGGTCCGCCACAAGGCGGCCCATGATGGCAACAACATTCAACATAGTACGGACTCCTTTTTCATCACGAAAGGATTACTCCTCGTGAGCAATGATCAGGCTGCGCATAACGCCTTCGGTGATCTTGTACACACGGTCCAGCTCAGCGGGGAAGCTGGGCTCGCTGGTGAAGTTGATCACGGTGTAGACGCCTTCCTCCTCGTCGTTGATGGGGTAGGCCAGACGGCGCTTGCCCCACTCGTCGATGGAATCGATCGTACCGTTAGCCTCGATCAGGGTCTTGAACTTACCAACCAGAGCGGCGGTAGCCTCCTCGTCGAGAGCGGCGCTGGTAATCAGCATGGTTTCGTACTTTGCCATTTTTGTAGCACCTCCTTTTGGACTTAAGGGTCTTGCAATCGCAAGACCAAGGGTACACACAGCTGCGGCGTTGCGGCTGTGTGCGGCGTGTCTGTTCAGACAGCAATTTATTATAGCAAGTCCGGCGGCGTCTGTCAAGCCCTTGGATAAAAAAAGTGCTGAAAAAAATCCTTTGCTTTTTTTGCCATAGGGGACTATAATATAGTCGCTTTCTGATGATACCGTGGAACAAAGTACTGCGGCGGCAGGGAAGTGGGAAATTTAAAAAATCGGAAAAGGAGCGTATCTATGTACTCGATATTCCGCAATCTGGCAATCATCATCCTGAGTGCAAAGTTTTTTGGGCTGGTAGCACGCAAGTGCAAGGCTCCGCAGGTGGTGGGCGAGATCCTGGCAGGTCTTGTCATCGGCCCCTGTGTGCTCAACCTGGTGCAGACCAGTGACTCCATTGCCACCTTCGCCGAGATCGGCGTGGTGCTGCTGATGTTCACCACGGGCCTGGGCACCAACCTGAAGGAACTGATCAAGGCAGGCCCCATCGCCACCCTGATCGCCGCCGTGGGTGTGGCTGTGCCCCTGGTGGGAGGCACCTTATTATATGGTGCTTTCTACGGCTTTGCAGCAGTGGGCAGCCCGGAGTTTTACAGGGCTCTGTTCATTGGCACCATTATGACCGCCACCAGCGTGTCCATCACGGTGGCCACCCTGCAGGAGCTGGGCCACCTGAAGAGCTTTCTGGGCACCACCATCGTCAGTGCAGCTGTTATTGACGATGTGATGGGTATCGTGGTGCTTACCTGTGTGCTGGGTGCCAGCAGCGGCACCGGTACGGGTCTGGGCAAGGTGCTGTTCAACACCCTGCTGTTCTTTGCCACCGCTGTGGGTGTGGGCCTGGTGGTCCATTACGCCATGAAGTGGCTGGATCAGCGCAACCCTCACACCCAGCGTATCACCATCGTGAGCCTGGCCTTCTGCTTTGGCATGGCCTATGTGGCCGAGGACTACTTTGGCATTGCCGATATTACCGGTGCCTACATTGCCGGCATCGTGCTGTGCACCATGAATGACGCACCCTATGTGGAGCGCCGGGTGGATATCAGCAACTATATCATCTTTGCACCGATCTTCTTTGCCTCCATCGGCCTTAAGACCGATATCAGCGGCCTGACCCCGGAGATCCTGCTGTTCTGCGTCTGCTTTGTGATTGTGGCACTGATCACCAAGATCATCGGCTGCGGCCTGGCTGCCAAGGTCTGCCGCTTCAACTGGGGCGACTCCCTGAAGGTTGGTGTCGGCATGATGACTCGCGGCGAGGTGGCACTGATCGTGGCGCAAAAGGGTCTTGCCATCGGCGTGGTGGACCCGGTCTACTTTACCGCCGTGATCCTGTTGATCGTGGTATCCAGCGTGGCCACCCCGCTGGCACTCAAGGCGATGTTCACCAAGCACCCGCCCGTGCCGCATCCCAGTCAGGCAAAATAAATGATGTTGCTGCGCAAATGATATTTTGCTGCGCAAAAATGATGTGCGCTGCGGCGCATGAAGGACACTACGGCAGCATAGAAAAACACCCCGGAAAAGCGAAAGCCTCCGGGGTGTTTTCATTATCATTTTATTTTACAGCGTCTTGCAGAACTCCTTCAGGTAGGCTCGGAAGGCCTCGCCGATCTCCGGGTGCTGCAGGGCCAGCTCCACCTGAGCCTCTACCACTTTGAGCTTGTTGCCCATGTCGTAGTGCTTGCCGGTAAACTCCACGGCCGTCATGCCGCCGTAATTGCGGGCGTACTCGGCCATGGCGTCGGTCAGCTGGATCTCACCGCCGGCACCGGGTTTGGTGTGGGCCAGCAGGTCGTAGATCTCCGGGGTGAGCAGCACGCGGCCCAGGATGGAATAATTGCTGAACTCCTGACCCTTTTTGGGCTTCTCGATCATGTCATCCACAAAGAAATAGTTGTCGTGGATGGGGGTGGTCTTTAAGCTGCAGTAGCGGCTCACATCGGCCCAGGGCACAGCGGAAACACCGGCCACCGGACGGCCGAACTCCTCGTAGGCGCGGATCAACTGAGCACACACGGGGTCCTCGCCCCAGATCACATCATCGCCGTAGATCACCACAAAGGGGTCATCCCCGGTAAAGGGCTTTGCCATGCTCACGGCATGGCCCAGACCCAGCGTCTGCTTCTGGCGTACAAAATAGATGTTGGCCAAATTGGAGATGCCAAGGCATTCCTCCAGCATCTTTTCCTTGCCGGGGGCGGCCAGCTTCTCTTCCAGCTCCGGGCTGCGGTCAAAATGGTCCTCGATCACGCTCTGGTTGCGGCCCAGAATGATCAGGATGTCGGTGATGCCGGAACGCACGGCCTCTTCCACCAGATACTGGATGGCGGGCTTGTCCACGATGGGCAGCATGCCCTTGGGCATGGCTTTGGTGGCCGGCAGCACACGGGTGCCAAGACCAGCAGCGGGGATCACAGCTTTGGTTACCTTTTTCATGATAAAAACTCCTTTATAAATCGCATCAGGAGAGAGCGTTCAGCAGAACATCCAGATTGGGGCCCAGCAGCATGCTGCAGCAGGCACCGAACACCATCAGCAGCAGGAGCGACCCCAGCACAGCACCCCAGCTCACACCGCCCTGTGCCGAAAGCACCACGCTGCGCTGGGCATCGTCCGGGAACTCCGCGCGGATGCGCCGGATGTGCGCCGCCGCGCTCTTGCGGTAGAACCACTTGGCAAACATGCCGCGCACCAGCATGAGCGCAAAGCTGGCCAACGACACCACGCGGCCCAGCACCACATAGGTGGAATCGCTCAGGCCCAAAGACAGCGAGCTGCCGGTGATCTGCATCATCTGCAGCAGCGTGGGCACGAACAGCAGCAATTCTGCGGCCAGAAAGGCAAACGCGGGCTTCCAGGCCTTGCGGTAAAAGAAGTAGAACGGCCCGAACAGCAGCGCCGAAAAGCTCAGCGAAATTTTGGTGTGCTGCAGCTGCATCCGGCTGTAATCGTTCAGGTAGGCCGGGGCGGCCGTGCCGATGTAGGTCATCCAGTCGCTGCTGGGGATGCCGTCGATCAGCTCATCCTTCCCGAAAGCGGCCTGCAGGTTGCGGTGCAGCGGGTCCATGGTCTGCTGCTCGTACTGGCGGTAAAAGCGCTCGTAGTCAAAGCCGCCGTGCTGCTCGTCCTGTGCGGCTTTGCGGTCATTGAGCTGCTCATCCGCTTCCGTCTCCGGGGGCAGGGCAGCGCCGCAGCAGCGGCAGATCTCTTCGCTGCGCAGCGTGCGCTCCCCGCAGCTGGGGCAGGTGCGCAGTTCGGCATCCTGATACGGGAAATGCCACTCGTACCCGGCTGCATGGGCGGGGCTGTGGATGCAGCGGCCCAGCTTTTCGTAGCAGGTACGGTGATAGGGGGCACCGCAGTCCGGGCAGACCACGATGTCATCTTTCAGGGTCAGCGGCTCACCGCAGCCCTCGCAGGGACAGCCATAATATTTCGGCATGTTTTCCTCCAGTGATAAGGTTCATACTGGTATTATACTCTCCCACCTGGCAAAAGAAAAGGTGAAATTCTTCAAAATTCCAGCAGATCAACCGTTTTTCCTCTTTACTTTACCACAGATTCTCGGTATACTAATGAAGTATCTGTGTATAAACTGTGTCTTTTGGGTCACCCCGAAAGACCGCTTCCCTAAATGTAGATCCAACCCGGAACGAGAGGAACAAGAGAATGATCACCATTGACGAACTGAAAGTGCAGCTTGCCGATTATGCCAAGGCGGTCAAGGACCTGGAAGAGGCTCTGGCCATCGAGGCTTCCCGCAAGCGTGTGCAGGAGCTGGAGCACACCATGTCCCGCCCCGGCTTTTATGATGACGCCGACCTGAGCAAAAAGGTGTTTGACGAGGTGGGCGACCTGAAGGGCAAGCTGAGCCGCTTTGAAAAGCTGCAGGGCCTGTACGATGACGCCGAGACCATGATCGAGATGCTGGACGAGGAGTACGACCCTGCCATGATCCCCGAAGCCGAAGAGGCTGTGAACGCCGTAGGCAAGGCTGTGGATGAGCTGCAGCTCATGACCATGCTGAACGGCGAGTACGACCATAGCAATGCCATCCTTACCTTCCACGCCGGTACCGGCGGCACCGAAGCACAGGACTGGGCCGAGATGCTGTACCGCATGTACAACAAGTGGGCCGTGGCCCACGGCATGACCGTAGAGGTGCTGGACTATCAGGACGGCGACGAAGCCGGCCTGAAGAGCGCTTCCATGATGGTCAAGGGCGCCAACGCCTACGGCCTGCTTAAGAGTGAGAACGGCGTGCACCGCCTGGTGCGTGTGTCGCCCTTTGACGCCAATGCCCGCCGCCAGACCAGCTTTGCTTCGCTGGAAGTGATGCCCGAGCTGGACAACACCATCCAGGTGGACATCCGCCCCGAGGACATCGAAATGCAGGTGTACCGTTCTTCCGGTGCCGGCGGCCAGCACATCAACAAGACTTCTTCCGCAGTGCGTCTGATCCACAAGCCCACCGGCATCGTGGTCAACTGCCAGACCCAGCGCAGCCAGTTCCAGAACCGTGACTACGCCATGGAAATGCTGAAGGCCAAGCTGTACCAGATCGCCAAGCAGCAGCACATGGACAAGATCGACGACATCAAGGGCGTGCAGAACGAGATCGCCTGGGGCCACCAGATCCGTAGCTATGTGTTCATGCCCTACACCATGGTCAAGGATCACCGCACCAACTACGAGACCGGCAATGTGGACGCCGTGATGGACGGCGACCTGGATGGCTTCATCTTTGCCTACCTCAAGGCCGCCAGCCGCGGCGAGCTGCAGGATACCTGATCTGCCTGAATCTGCAAAAAATACAAAAGACCGTGCTTTCCGGAAAGGAGAGCACGGTCTTTTTTCTGTTTTACGCCAGATCCGGCAGGATGTCCGCCCACAGGTTCTGCTCCTGACGCAGGGCGTCAAAGCAGCAGTCCAGATACATCTTGTTGGCAGCGGCCAGAATGGTGCTGCGCAGCAGCAGCTTTTCGTCGGCGGCATCCGGGTCCGGGTCCGGCAGGGCACGGGTACAGCCGAACACGAACGGCAGGCAGCGCTCCAGCTCCTCACAGAAGGTATCGTAGGCGGCCCCGGCGGAACAATAGGACCGCTGCATTTTGAACAGGGTGTCGATGTTTTCCATCGAGAGGACTGTTTTGGAGACCACGATGTACAGCAGGGAAGCAATCTGGTCACGGGTGTATTTCTTTTTGACCGGGTGGCTCAGAATGCCTTTTTTGACGTAGTTGCTCACCATGGACGGGGTGAGCTCTACCCCGCAAAAGGTGCGGAAGCAGGCATTGACATATTGCACGGTCTGGTCCAGATACAGCCCTACGGCAGGGAGGTCGCGGTACCGGGGCAGGGCAAACCCGGCGGCGCAGGCCGCAACGCGGCGCTTGGTTTCATCGTTCATAGTGGATCATGCTTTCTGTTCAGCGGGTGAAAGTTGATTTGGCTTTCAGTATAACGCAAAAAATGGAAGCGGTCAACGGGAATATGAAAACTTTTTATCAAATGATGAAAACAGCTTGACAGGTTTTAAAAAAACTGATAAGATGTCCACAGGAAACTGGATGACTTCGGCGGGCTTCCGTCGATGAAGGATAAAATTGGAGATGCATCGTATGAAAACCAGAATCGTTGTGGACTCTTCTGCCAACCTGTATGCCCTCAGCGGGGTGGACTTTGTCTGTGTGCCGCTGAAAATCGTGACCGACGATGGGGAATATCTGGACACGGCAGAACTGGATGCGGTCGGTATGGCCCAGACCCTGCGCAGCTATAAGGGCAAGACCGGCACATCCTGCCCCAATGTGGCCGACTGGCTGGCGGCCTACGAGGGCGCGGAGGAAGTGTTCGTGGTCACCATCACGGGCACGCTGTCCGGCAGCTATAACGCGGCCCAGCTGGCCGCCGAGGAATACCAGCAGGAGCACGAAGGTGCCCGCGTGTTCGTACTGGACAGCCTGTCGGCCGGGCCGGAATGCCGCCTGTTGGCCGAGCGTCTGGCGGCGCTGGTGCAGGCGGGCTACGCCTTTGATGATGCCGCCGAGAAGATTCTGGCCTATCACCGGCACACGCACCTGTTGTTCTCGCTGGAATCGCTGGCCAACCTCGCCCGCAACGGCCGCGTAAAACCGGCGGTAGCTGCCGTGGCGCGGATGCTGGGCATCCGGGTCATCGGGCAGGCCAGTGAGGCGGGGGAGCTGGAGGTGCTGTGCAAGACCCGCGGCGAACACGGCGCACTGGAACGCATCGTGCTGGAAATGAAGGGCCGCGGTTTTGTCTCCGGCCGGGTACACATTGCCCACTGCGGCAACCCTGACGCCGCTGACCGGCTGAAAAAGATGCTGCACGCGGTGTTCCCGGGGGCGCAGGTGGATGTGAGCCCCTGCGGCGGCCTGTGCAGCTACTATGCCGAATTGGGCGGCCTGATGGTCGGTTATGAGGACAACGAAGCACCGGCATTGTAACGAGAAACGGCCTCTCCGAAAGGAGAGGCCGTTTTTGCGTGAGGGCGATTTTTACAGGGCATCCAGCGCTTTACGCGCGGCACGGATATTGGTTTCGCTGGTCTGCCACAGTTCAAACTCCGAAAAGCCCGGCAGGCCCATAGGCACGCCTTCCCGGCGGAAGGTCATGCGGCTGTCCAGCACCTGCTTGCCGGAGAGGTGGAACGCCCGGGCACCGGTCTGGGCGGCCAGCGCCGGGAGATTGCCCGCGGAGACGCCGGCGCCCACCAGAATTTCCACATCGCTCCCGGCGGCTTCCACCAGCTGGCGCAGCAGCTCAGCTCCCTGCGGCGCACTGGCGGCCTGCCCGCTGGTAAGGATGGTGGCAAGGCCCAGTTCCTTTGCGGCGGCCAGCGCGGCAAAGGGGTCCCGGCAGACGTCAAAGGCACGGTGCAGGGTGCAGGCAACGGGACGGCCTGCAGCTGCTGCCGCCCGGCGGGCAGCAGCGTAGATGGGACGCAGGGCGTCCACATCCAGTACGCCGTCCGGGGTGAGCACGCCGGTGACGATGCCGTCCGCCCCGGCTTCCACCAGCTCTGCGGCCGACTGCTCCATCTGGGCCAGCTCATAGCGGTCGTAGCAGAAATCACCAAAGCGGGGACGCAGCAGTGCCCGCACCGGCAGTCCGGTCTCGGCTTTGACCTGCCGCAGCAGGGAAAGGCTGGGGGTGGTGCCGCCGATCACCAGGTCGGCACACAGTTCCAGTCGGTCGGCTCCGCCGCGCTTGGCGGCCAGAGCACTGGCCGTGCTGTCCACGCAGACTTCCAGGGTATAAGGCATAAACGTTTCCTCCTTGTATGGCAAGGCCCCGCCGATGAGATCTGCGGCGGGGCCTGTGATAGTTTGAGGTTATTTTACGCTGGCAAGGAACCGCACGAACCCGGCACGACCGGCTTCGTCCAGCTTGTACACACCGGCATCGGCCAGCACCTGGGCGAACACCTGGCCCACCTCATCCTGCAGGATGAGGTGCACGGTGTCGCCGTTCAGCTCCGGGTGACGGGCCAGAATGTCCTGTGCCCACTCCGCGTGCTTCTGCAGCGTCTCGGGGTACTCGCTGACGGGGGTGCGGGCTACCAGCACGTCTGCCAGATCAAGCAGCTCCTGCTTCAGGCGGCTGGGCAGCACGGCCAGACCCATGACCTCGATAAGGCCGATGTTCTCCTTTTTGATGTGGTGCAGCTTGGCATGGGGGTGGAACACGCCCAGCGGGTGTTCCGGCGTGGTGATGTTGTTGCGCAGCACCAGATCCAGCTGGTATTTGCCATCCCGCATGCGGGCAATGGGGGTAATGGTGTTGTGGGGCTCGCCGTCGGTCTCGGCAAAGAGGAAGCAGCTCTCATCCGTGTAGCCGCGCCAGGCGGTCAGGATCTTGTCGGCCAGCTCCACCAGACGCTCATCATCCTCGCAGGTCAGGCGGATGCAGCTCATGGGCCAGTGTACGATGCCGGCCTCCACGTCCTCAAAGCCGGGGAACGCCCATGCCTTTTCGATGGGGGCCTTGGCCATGGCAAATTCATAGTGGCCGCCCTGGAAGTGGTCGTGGCTCAGGATGCTGCCGCCCACGATGGGCAGGTCAGCGTTGCTGCCCACGAAATAGTGGGGGAACAGGCCCACAAAATCCAGCAGCTTGCGGAAGGTGGCCCGCTCGATCTTCATGGGAGTGTGCTGGTTGTTGAACACGATGCAGTGTTCGTTGTAGTACACATAGGGGCTGTACTGCAGGTTCCAGGCGCTGTCGTTGATGGTCAGCGGGATGATGCGGTGGTTCTCGCGGGCGGGATGGTTCATGCGGCCCGCATAGCCCTCGTTCTCGGCGCACAGCTGGCACTTGGGGTAGGCGCTCTGGGGGGCCAGCTTGGCGGCTGCAATGGCCTTGGGGTCCTTTTCCGGCTTGGAAAGGTTGATGGTGATGTCCAGATCACCGTAAGGCGTCTTGGTCACCCACTTCAGGTCCCGCTTGATGCGGTAGCGGCGGATATAATCCGTGTCCTGGCTGAACTTATAGAACCAGTCGGTGGCGGCCTGCGGGCCCTCGTTCTCGTAGCGCTCCTCAAAGTTGGCGCGCACAATGCTGGGACGCGGCGTCAGCACGCCCATGAGTTTGGTGTCGAACAGGTCGCGTGCGGTGCTGTTGTCGGCACACACGCCGCGGGCCACGGCATCGTCCACCAGCGTTTTCAGGATGCTTTCCAGGTCGGTGTAGCACACCTCACCCTCGGGGGCGGTAAAGTCGTCCAGCTGCATGGTCATGAGCAGCTGATTGCGGATGTAGATCTCGTCATCGGGCAGGATCAGACCGGTGTCCAGACCATAGTTGACGAGCTGCTGAATGGCAGTGGAGATCACAGCACAGCGCCTCCTTCCGGACGGATGCTCAGCACATGGCAGCGGCCCTCACCGAGGATGGCTTCCATGTGTGCTTTGAAGTCGGCCAGCATGTCCACCGGCACAAAGGCCTGTGCCGTACCGGCAAAGCCGCCGCCGTGCACACGCACGGCACCCTTGCCCTGCAGGTAATGCTTGGCGGCCGCAATGGTCACGCCCATTTCCTGATGCTCCTTGTACCCGGCGGGGATCACGTTCTGCAGGTACTCCCAGCTGCTGTCGCCGGAAGCGGTGACCAGCTGCAGGAAGGCGTCAAAGTCACCGCCGCGCAGGGCAGCCACCTGCTGGGCCACGCGGTCGTTGTCGGCATAGAAGTGGAAGGCGCGCAGCACGGCGCGGTCGCCGCACTGTCTGCGGCACTCCGGGAGCTTTGCGAGGAAGGTGTCAAAGGGCACGTCCCGCAGCACTTCACCGCCGCACACGGCAGCCACGGCGCGGCACTCGGCGGGCACGGCGGCGTACTCGTCGGTCAGGTCGGCATGGTCGGCACAGGAATCCAGGATGCACAGGGCCAGGCCTGCCTTGGAAAAGTCCACCTGCACCGGTTCCACATCCGGGTGGGCGGGGTCGGCAAAATCAATGGTGATGATGTTGCCCACGCTGGAAGCCATCTGGTCCATCAGACCGCAGGGCTTGCCAAAGTAGACATTCTCGGCCCACTGACCGATCTGTGCGATCTCGATGGGGGAGACCTTTTTGGTCATGAAGCAGTCGTTCAGGATCACGCCGATCAGCACCTCAAAGGCGGCCGAGGACGAAACGCCGCTGCCCTTGGGCACGTTGGAAGCAACGTATACATCCAGACCGGAGAGGGCTGCACCCCGCTGGCGGAACGCTTCACACTCGCCGCGCAGCAGGGACATGGTGGTGTTTTCTTCCTCCTTGCGGGCAGCAAGGTCAGCCAGGTCGATGACGCACAGATCATAGCCCTCGCTCTGTACCCGCAGCTGGTTCAGGCTGTTGGGGGCGGCAGCAGCGATCATGTCAATGTTCACGCTGCCGGCCAGCACGCGGCCGTGCTGGTGGTCGGTATGATTGCCGCCGATCTCGGTGCGGCCGGGGGCACTGTATAAACCGGCCTCAGCGTGGGTGCCAAAGGTGGCTTCCAGTCCGTTCAGCACTGCCTCATAGCGGGCAGCCTGTGCGGGGGTCTGTTCAGGAGCACAGCAGTAGAGCGATGCCAGACGCGCAGTGTGCACGCCATCAGCCAGCTCCTGCTTCCAGATGGAAATGGGCTTCATCATGAGAAATCCTCCTCTTGCGATGGTCACGGGATAAGCGGTGCCATGCCCGCAGCGAAGCGGGGCACCTGTCTGCTTCTATAATAGTAAATCCAAACGCAAAAAACCATGTGTTATTGTTGCATTTCGATAAAAAGTTGCAGAGACCGCCGGGCGGCATTCAGGATGGAAACGCACGGATGAAATAAAATTTCATTGTAAAATGAAAAACGATTGGCAAAACCGCCCACAAATGGCCCGAAAGACGGCAAAACGGGCAAAATTCGTGCAAATGGAGATTTGCGTCTGCCGGAACAGGCCATAAAAAATGCAGGAGGTGAAAACGTTACAGCAGAGTGACCACCAGTGCGCACAGCGGCAGCGCCACGATGCTGAGCAGGGTGGTCAGGACCACGCTGCCGGCGGCAAAGCTCTCGTCGTGGCCAAACTGCACCGCAAACACCGAGGTGATGGCGGCCGACGGACAGCACTCCAGCAGCAGAACGACCTGTGCGGTCATGCTGCGGAAGCCCAGCAGCCCGAACACCGCCAGGCAGATGGCGGGGATCAGCAGCATGCGCACGGCGGCCAGCTTCCACACCGGCTTGCTGCGCACGATGCAGCCCAGGTCCCCGGCGGCAAGGAGCATGCCGGTGATGACCATGGAAAGGGGTGTGGTCATGTTGGCCATCAGCTCCAGCGGCTGGGCGATGAGCTGCGGCACCGGGATCTGCAGCAGGTAGATGCAAAGGCCGATCACCATGGCGTACAGCACCGGTGTGTGCAGCAGGCTGTGCAGGACCTCTTTGGGGTCGGAACTCCCGCTCACAAAGCCGTAGCCCATGGTCCACAGCAGAATGTTGAACACGGTCACATAGGCGCTGGCATAGAGCAGACCCTCGGACCCGAACAGCGCCGAGATGAGCGGAAAACCCATGTACGCCGCATTGGAAAAAATGCAGGCGAACCGGAAGATGGGGGTACGGCTGTCCTTGCGGCGGGCGGTAAGGGCCAGCGTGATGCCGGTACCGATGAGCAGGGCCAGCAGGCTCATGCCGAAAGCGGCCAGCAGGTTGTGCAGGATCTCCATGCTGAACTCCATACGGTAGGAGTTCACGATCATGGCGGGCACCACCAGATAGACCAGCAGGTTGGAAAGGGTCTGCTTGCCCTCCGGTTTGAGCACGCCGGTTTTCACAGCGGCGATGCCGGTGCCCATGAGCAGAAACAACATGACGACCTGACCGGCCGTGATCTGTGCGAGTTCCATTGCGGGTTCCTCCATCTACGTTGCATTTAACGATAAATACAACACGGGTATAGCACAAACCCCCGCGTTCCGCAAGAGGGAACACGGGGTCTGACCGATAAAATTACAGGATCACATTTTTGATCAGCAGCGACACGCTGCCATCGGCGTCGTGCAGGAATTCAACCTCGGATTCTTCGTTCAGCAGCTCGGTGGGGATCTTCACTTCGATGCCGTTGGCGGTGTGGATGCTGCGGCTCTCCATGCGGCGGATGCGGGCGGGGGTCACGGTCACCGGCTGCTGGGCGTAGTCCAGCACATCGCTCTTCTCCACATAGTCGTCAAAGGGCACGGCGGCCAGAGGATAGTCCTCTTCCAGCTGGCGGCGCACCTGCTCCACCGACACCTGATTGTCGTTGTCGGCGGCCTGATTGGCGATCATCATGGCCACCTGTGCTTCCACATGGGGCTGGTCGGTGTAGTTTTCCTGCACGGCCTGCACGGCGGCCTCCTGAATGGCCTGCAGCTTTTTCTTTTCCGGCTGGGCGGTGGTGTACTGGAACACCACCGTGGAGAGATAAAACTCCTTGTGGCCGTCGATGTCGTACTTCTTTTCCAACAGGCGCATGGAATAGTCGGTCAGGTTGACCAGAGCGCCCTCCTCCACCTTGCCGCTCTGGGTGGGCAGGCAGGCCCGCTGCTGGATGATGGAGTTGACCGGGGCACCCTCCACCGTCTCGGTGTAGTGGGTGTAGCCGTTCTTGTAGTTCAGCTTCAGGATGCCCAGCCAGGGTTCGCCGTCGCGGGTGAAATCCACCACCGCAAGGTCTGCCCCGGGGATGGTGGTGTGGGCATGCATGTAGTCAAACAGCACCCCCGCAATGCGGCAGGACAGGTCCACAAAGTCGCCGTTGTGTTCCAGCTCGTTGCGGAAGGCGGAGTCCGGCAGTGGGCGGCACTGGCGGATCTCATCGCTGGCCAGCAGCTTTTCGATGTGGTTTTGCAGGTAGGCGGTTTTTTCGGCGGTCATTTCCATGCCGCTGCCGCTGAGCACAGGGGCGTCCAGCGTGGTGTCCAGCACATGCAGGATCGCCTGATGAATGATGATCTCCATAAGTCGGGCCTCATTTCCATTTGATGTCGTTCTTCCGGGTGTCAGTATACCACATCCGGTGTCAAAAGGCGAGAGGGCGTATTGTAAAGCCGGGCGGCGCGTGCTACAATGAAGCAAACAGAAAGGGGCGTTGACCATGGAATTTCGGGACAAACCCATGCAGAACCTTGTCCGCATTCCGGAAAAGGACATCTGCAAAAATGCACAGAAGTTGCTGCTGGACGGCGAGACCGTTGTGGGAGCCTACAAGACGGTGCGGGATCAGGTGGTTTTTACCACTCACCGCATCATCCTGGTGGATATGCAGGGCGTGACCGGCACCCGGCAGGAGATCTTCGTACTGCCCTACCGCAAGGTGCTGCACTTCGGCATCCAGACCGCCGGCTTCGGTGACCCGCTGCAGGCCTCACAGCTGACCGTATGCTTTGCGGATGAGCACGAGGCAAAGTTCGGCTTCATTGGACAGGACGACCTGTTTGCCGTGGCCAATGCCATCAGCCGCCGCATCCTGTAATTGGCCCGAAAACAGCAGGCTCCCCGCCCGGGAAACCGGACAGGGAGCCTTTTGCTGTATACGAAAAGGAGAATGGCAAAAAATCAGCTGCGGCGGGTCTTGCGCACCAACTGCTCGTGCATGCAAACCATGAGCACCAGCAGCGCCAGCAGGTAGAAGGGGAACAGGGCCGGGGTGATGTTGTTGGCCAGCAGGCCGAACAGCGGCGGCATGGTCAGGTTGCCCACATAGGCGCTGGCCATCTGGATGCCGATGACGGCCTGTGACTTGTCTGCCCCGAAGTGGTCCGGCGTGGAGTGGATGATGCTGGGGTAGATGGGCGCGCAGCCCAGCCCCACCAGCACAAGACCGGCCAGTGCAAGGGTCTGCGGGCCGGGGATCAGCAGGGCAGCTACGCCCACGGCCAGAATGATCTGACCCATGCGGATCATCTGGGTGTCGTTGAATTTCATGGTGATGAAACCGCAGGCTGCTCGTCCGGCGGTGATGCCAAAATAGAACAGGCTGGCAAAGCTGGCGGCAGTCTCGGCAGCCACTCCGCGGCTCAGGGTCAGATAGCTGCTGGCCCACAGCCCGGCGGTGGTTTCCAGAGCACAGTAGCAGAAGAAACAGAGCATCACTTCCCGGGCGCCCGGCAGGGCAAACACCTGCCGCAAGCTCAGTGCCTGCGGGGCGGTTTCTTCGGTGCCGCTCTCCGTGCGACGCTCCTTCCACAGGGGCAGGCTGACCACGAGCACCACGGTGAGCAGGACCTGGAACAGGGCAATGGCCCGGTAGCCGACCGTCCAGTGCATTCCATGGGTCAGCGCGGCACCCATGACCATGGGGCTCACCATGGTGCCGATGCCCCACATGCAGTGCAGCCAGCTCATATGACGGCTTCTGTAGTGCAGGGCAACGTAGTTGTTCAGGGCTGCGTCCACGCTGCCGGCACCCAGCCCGTAGGGGATGGCCCACAGGCAGAGCATCCAGAACTGTGTGGAGATGGAAAACCCGAACAGCGCTGCGGCGGTCATGCCCACGCTGATGGCCGTGACCCTGCCGGTGCCGAGGGTCCGGGTCAGCCGGTCACTCTGCAGGCTGGAAAGGATGGTGCCCAGTGAGATGATCATGGAAAGGATGCCCGCGCAGGACACCGGGACCCCCAGCTCCGGGTACATGGTGGGCCAGGCCGACCCCAGCAGGGAATCCGGCAGGCCCAGACTGATAAAAGCAGTGTAAATGATGGGTAAAAGAAGCGAGACCATATGCTTGAGTTCCTCCCACAAGCATGCTATACTTGCAATGCCTCTTGTGCGTTGCTGTTATCATAATATCACACAATGTCACAGGGTGTTAGAAGAAAAACGGTCGTTTTTTATGACAAAACCGGCGCAGAGGGCCCGGCAATGTTGAAAACCCGGAAAGGAACCCGTAGATGGCTCTGGCATTGAATTGCGGCATCCCATCCACACCGCAGGGGCGGGAGCTGGTGCAGCACGGCAGCGCACTGTTCCCGATTGCGTGCTACGAAGAACGGCTTACCTGCTATTCGGTGCCGTGGCACTGGCATGAGGATTTTGAGTATATCCTCGCCTACGAGGGCACCGTGACCGTGGGCGTGGACAAAAAGCGCATCTGCCTGGCGGAAGGCGAGGGCGTGTTCATCAACTCCGGCGTGCTCCATGCGGTGGAATTTGCGGCAGAAGGTCCCTCAGCGCTGCGCAGCGGGGTGTTCCACCCGCGGCTCGTGGGCGGGATGGACACCATCTACTGGCAAAAGCTCATCCGGCCGCTGCTGCAGCCCGGTGTACCGTCCTATTTTCTGCTGAGCAAGGGGGAGCCCTGGCAGGCGGAAGTTCTGGCCCGGCTGTGGGAGGCCTGGCACGCTGTGGACGAAGAACCGGACGACTACGAGAACCGGGTTCGGTATCTGCTTTCGGCGGCGCTGCACACCCTCGCGGCCCACTGCCCGGTGGGCGAGTGCCGCAGCTCCCGGCAGGAGCAGGTGGCGGCCCAGCGCATGAAACAGATGCTGCGTTTTGTGGAGGAACACTATGCCGAGGAACTGACCGTGGAACGCATTGCGGACAGTGTGGCCCTGAGCGAAAGTGCCTGCCTGCGCAGTTTCCGGCAGCTGCTGGGTACCACGCCCATCCAGTATGTGAAACAGTACCGCATTGAAAAAGCCGCCGGGCTGCTGCTGACCACCCGCCTGCGCACCGGCGAGATCGGGGCCGAGTGCGGATTTACCGACCTGAGCTATTTTACAAAGACCTTCCGCGAGATCAAGCACTGCACGCCCCGGGAGTACCGGCAGCGGTTTGCGGTGCAGGGCTGACCGACGCCCACCCGCCGGGTCATTCTCGGAAAAACTTCCGGCCCGGCTGTCAACCCTATTTGACGCATCAGATGCATTATACGATCAACAAAAAGGAGAATCGCAGAACCATGCAGCGCAGTCTTACCAAAGGCCCCATTACAAAGGGCATCCTGCTGTTTGCTTTGCCGCTGATGTTCGGCAACCTGCTGCAGCAGATGTACAACATCGCCGATACCTGGGTGGTGGGGCGCTTCCTCGGCGCGGATGCGCTGGCAGCGGTGGGCTCGTCCTACACCCTCATGACCTTTCTCACCTCCATCCTGATGGGCTTGTGTATGGGCAGCGGCGCGGCCGTCTCCATGCAGTACGGAAGCGGGGAAGAGGCCCGCATGCGGCAGAGCGTGTTCCAGTCCTTCGTGCTCATCGCGGGCATGGCGGTGGCGCTCAATGTGCTGGTGTACCTGGGGCTGGATGGCATCCTGTGGGTACTGCGTGTGCCGGAAGAGCTCATCCTCCTGATGAAGGAATATCTCCGCATCATTTTTCTGGGTATCACAGCCACCTTTTTGTATAACTACTTTGCAAACCTTCTGCGGGCCATCGGCAACTCCGTGGTCCCGCTGCTGTTCTTGGCTGTGTCGGCAGTGCTCAATGTGATCCTGGACCTGGTGTGCGTGCTGGTGTGGCACTGGGGCGTGCAGGGTGCGGCGGCAGCCACCACCTTCTCGCAGTTCGTGTCCGGCATCGGCATCGGACTGTACACCCTGAAAAAGTTCCCGCAGCTCTGCCCGAAAAAAGAGGACTGCCGGTGGGACAAACAGAACCTTGCCACCATCCTGAACCTTTCGGTGATGACCAGCGTGCAGCAGTCCATCATGAATTTCGGCATCCTCATGGTACAGGGGCTGGTCAACAGCTTCGGCACCGTGATCATGGCGGCTTTTGCGGCGGCAGTCAAGATCGACTCCTTTGCCTACATGCCGGTGCAGGACTTCGGCAATGCCTTTTCCACCTATGTGGCCCAGAACTACGGCGCGGGCCAGACCGACCGCATCCGCAAGGGCATCCGCAGTGCAGGGCTGTGCAGTGCGGCGTTCTGCATCGTCATCAGTGTGCTGGTGTGCGCCTTTGCAGCGCCGCTCATGGGCATTTTCATTGACCCGGCGGAAACCGCCATCCTTGCTGCCGGTGTGCACTATCTGCACATTGAGGGCGCGTGCTATCTCGGCATCGGCATTCTGTTCCTGCTCTACGGCTACTACCGGGCCGTCAATCAGCCCCAGATGTCGGTGGTGCTCACGATCGCATCTCTCGGCACCCGTGTGGCGCTGGCCTACCTGCTGTCGGCGACCCCGCTGGGCGTCACCGGCATCTGGCTCAGTGTGCCCATCGGCTGGGCACTGGCCGATGCCATCGGCATTGGGTACTACCTCAAAAAGCACCGGGCAAAGTACGCGGTGCAGGCCTGAGACAAACCAAAAGCGGATGCATCCCTTGACGGGAAGCATCCGCTTTTTTATAGAGCATCAAATTTTCAGTGCATCAATGGCCTGCTGCAGGTGCTGGTAAAACTGCCCCAGATGCCAGCCGTCCACAAAACGGTGGTTCACTTCCAGGCACATGCCCAGCGTCTCACGGCCATCTGCCGGGACATATTTGCCCCAGGTGATGCGGGGAATGTTGTCATCCTTATCAAAGTCCCGCTCGTTGGTGCAGCCGGTCAGGTCGAACCACGGTGTACAGGAAAAATAGATCAGATCGTCCAACTCGCCGCTCTGGTCCAGAAAGGTCTGCTGGGCTTCGCTTTTGGCACGGGTGGTGCGGCAGAAGCTGTCCAGACCGCCCTCCTTCGGCAGCGTGACGATGTGGAACTGCTGGCTGCCGGGCTTCAGGTCGGTGAAGCTGGGCACGCGCTCGTCCAGCAGCCAGACCTCCCCGCTGCGGATGGTATAGCGGAAGTTCTCCACGGCGTTGACCGCATCGGTCACCAGATACCCCAGCGCATAGTAAAAGGAAACGCCATGGGCCCTTGCGTAAGCATGGAGATTGGTCACATCCACTCGGAAGGTGACGCTGTAAAACGGCTGGGACACCGCCGAGAAAAACCGGAACAGCTCCGCCCGCGGCCAGACGGCAAGGTCAATTTTCTGCATGAGAGGTCACTCCATATCGTACAGCTTCATGGTTTCCGGGCTGCGGTATTCGTGCTTTTCGTAATAGCCGATCAGGGTGCCGTCGGCGTCCCGCAGGGCGACCATGTAGACGTCCTTGTTCTGTTTGACGTTGTGGTAGGTGTAAACAAGGTTGTGATTTTTGTCGGCGGCAAACCAGTCGATGACCCGCTGGATGGTCTGGCGGGACTGCGGATTGTGGCAGGTCAGTACGCTTTTGCCCAGCAGGGCAGCACCGCCATGCTTTGCATAGCTGGCAATGGCGGCGGGGTTCATATAGATGATGGTGTGTTCCAGGTCGCAGATCACGACCGCTGCACGGTCCTGATCCACGAGACTTTTGAAATAGGCATTCAGCTCCATGATTCATTCTCCTTTGGCAGGGTCCGGTTTGGTTTTGTCCAGTGCGTCAAACTGCTTTACGATCTGCGGGTCCTTCAGTTTGATGACCTTGCCGGAAAGATCGTGCAGGGTGTTTCCCTCCGGAATTTCCCGGAAGGTGATGCGCACGGCGCACAGGGCCTGCGTTTTTGTGCCGGTGCGCTCGTTCATTTTGCGGTTGCCGTATTTGATGTCGCCCAGCACGGGTTTGCCCAGATAGGCCAGATGGGCACGGATCTGGTGGGTGCGGCCGGTGACCAGGCCGATCTTGCACAGTGCAAAGGGCCCGGCCGTGCGCAGCACATCCACATCCGTGATGATCTGTTTGCGGTGTTCGTCCTGCGCCTGATGGGCGTGGATGCTCACCTTGTTGTTCTTTTCGTCGTGCTCCCACCATGCGGTGAAACGCCCGCTCTGGGGGATGCCCACCGTGATGGTATAGTACTCCTTCTTGAGCAGGTCGGTGCGGATGATCTCGTTCATGTCCCGCAGGGCGGCGTAGCTCTTGGCGGCAATCACCAACCCCTCGGTGCCGCGGTCCAACCGGTTGCAGATGCCGGGCTTGAAGCGGTTTTCGCCGTGGGGGTCGTATTCACCTTTTTCGGCCAGATACTGGGTAAAGGCATCCACAAGGTTCGCGTCACCAGTGCGGTCGCTGTGGCACAGCAGGTGGGTGGGCTTGTACAGCACGGCAATGTTGTCATCCTCATAGATCACGGTGACTTTGGGCTGCTTCGGCTGTTTTTTGGGCGCAGCCTTCGGCTCGGGTTTTGCGCCCTCCGGCGGGAAAAACTCATCGTTGATGTACAGCTCGATCAGGTCCCCGGCCTGCAGACGGTACTCCGGCGCGGCCTTTTTGCCGTTCACCTTCACCCGCTTGTTGCGGAAACTCTTGTACAAAAGGCTGGTGGGAAAATCGCGGGTCACGCTCTGCACAAAGCGCGACAGGCGCACGCCGTCGTCGTTGGTGGTGGCGGTATATTGTTTCATGCAATACTCCTTGCTTCTCAGAAAAAATAACTGATACTATACTAATACACAAAACCAGCCAAGTCAACGCATCCCGCCCTGAATATTTTGCCCGGGGGCTTGAGTTCCGTGCCGGAAATGGGTACTATAAAGAAAGAACGCTGAAAAGGAGAACCGCCATGGCAGAATACAAACGGCATCAGGGGCACCGCCAGCGCATGCGGGAGCGGGTGCAGAACTACGGGCTGGACAGTCTGGCCGACCATGAAGTGCTGGAATATATCCTGTATACGACCAATGCTCAGAGGGATACCAACGAGATCGCGTATAACCTGCTGGAGCGGTTCGGGGACTTTGCCTCTGTGCTGGAGGCCAGCGAGGAAGAACTGTGCACCGTGGAGGGCATCGGCCCCACCTCGGCAAGACTGCTGCACATGCTGCCGCAGGTCAGCCGGTATTACGGGCGCTGCCGCACCGACGGAAAGCGCTGCTTCAACACCACGGAACAGCTGGGCAGCTACCTGATGGCCAAGTTTGCCTGGTCCGATTACGAGCGCGCCATGCTGGTCTCGCTGAGCACCCGCCGCCACATCAAAGCAGCGGTCTGGCTGCGGGAGGGCACCTCCGACCGGGTGAGCCTGGACGTGAAGGATGTGGTGGCCGCTGCCATCAAGGGCGGCACCGACGCTGTAGTGCTCTGTCACAATCACCCCAACGGAGTGGCTCTGCCCTCCATGGAGGATATGGAGGCCACTGGCAGCATTGCCCGGGCACTGGGGCTGGTGAACATCCATCTGCTGGACCACTTTATCCTGACCGACACGGAGTGCTTTTCCATGCGGGATGCCGGGCGGCTGCCCATCTACGACTTCAAAACCGGCACACTTTTCTGGCCCTGAGTGCAGAATACCTGTTTACATTATAAAACTGTTGTGCTATAATCACATTGAAAGATACAACCAATTGTGGTTCTTCGCCCGGCGGAGAGCCGGAGAGGAGAGCTGCAGTGGCAGACGAAAAATTTGAACTGGTGTCCTCGTATCAGCCCACCGGCGACCAGCCCCAGGCCATTGAAACGCTGGTGGAGGGGGTGCAGCGGGGTGACCGCTGCCAGACCCTGCTGGGCGTTACCGGCAGCGGCAAGACTTTTACCATGGCCAACGTCATCGCCCGGTGCAACCGGCCCACGCTGGTGCTGGCCCACAACAAAACGCTGGCAGCCCAGCTGTGCACCGAGTTCCGCTCGTTTTTCCCCAACAATGCGGTGGAGTATTTTGTCAGCTACTACGACTACTACCAGCCGGAAGCCTACATCCCCAGCACCGATACCTATATTGAAAAGGACAGCGCCATCAACGACGAGATCGACCGTCTGCGCCACTCGGCTACGGCGGCGCTTTCGGAACGGCGGGATGTGATCATCGTGGCGTCGGTGTCCTGCATCTACTCCCTGGGCGACCCCATTGACTACCGCAGCATGGTCATCAGTCTGCGGCCCGGCATGCAGATGGAGCGGGATGAGCTGTGCCAGAAGCTGGTTACCCTGCAATACGAGCGAAACGACGTAAATTTTGTCCGCAACAAGTTCCGCGTCCACGGAGATACGGTGGACATTTATCTGGCCTATATGAGTGAGCTGGCCATCCGGGTGGAGTTCTTCGGGGACGAGATCGACCGCATCACCGAGTTCAACCCCCTCACCGGCACCAAGCAGAACGTGGTCAAGCATGTGGCCATCTTCCCGGCCAGCCACTACATTGTCAGCGCTGAGAAAAAAGCCGCTGCACTGGAAAAGATCCGCGCCGAGTGCGACGCGCAGGTGAAGCAGTTCACCGCAGAGGGCAAGCTCATCGAGGCCCAGCGCATTGCCCAGCGCACCAATTACGACATTGAGATGCTCAACGAGGTGGGCATGTGCAAGGGCATCGAAAACTACTCGGCGGTGCTGTCGGGCCGTGCGCCGGGCAGCATGCCCACGACCCTGCTGGATTATTTCCCGGAGGATTTTCTGCTTTTTGTGGACGAAAGCCATGTCACCCTGCCGCAGGTGCGCGCCATGTACGGTGGCGACTACGCCCGCAAGAAAACGCTGGTGGAGTACGGGTTCCGTCTGCCGTCGGCCTTTGATAACCGCCCCCTCAAATTTGAGGAAGTGGAGTTCAAGCTCAACCAGATGATCTTTGTTTCGGCTACGCCCGGAGAATATGAGCGCCAGAACAGCACCCAAGTGGCCCAGCAGGTCATCCGTCCCACCGGATTGCTGGACCCGGTCATCTCGGTGCGCCCGGTGGAAGGGCAGGTGGTAGACCTTCTGGGCGAGATCAACACCCGCATTGCCCGGCAGGAGCGGGTGCTGGTGACCACCCTGACCAAGAAAATGGCCGAGGACCTCACCGACTACCTCACCGAACAGGGCATCAAGGTCAAGTATATGCACCACGAGGTGGACACCTTCGAGCGCATGGAGATCATCAAGGACCTGCGCCTGGGCAGCATCGACGTGGTGGTGGGTATCAACCTGTTGCGCGAGGGTCTGGACCTGCCGGAGGTGAGCCTGGTGGCCATTCTGGATGCCGACAAGGAAGGTTTTCTGCGCAGCGAGACCAGTCTCATCCAGACCATCGGCCGCGCTGCCCGAAACGCAGAAGGCATGGTCATCATGTACGCCGATGTGGTCACCGACAGCATGGACCGTGCCATCACTGAGACGGAGCGCCGCCGCGCCATCCAGATGGCCTACAATCAGGAACATGGCATCGTGCCCAGGACCATCGTCAAGGCCATTGCAGACAGCATTGAGATCAGCGACAAGGCCGAGAACGCCAAACGCAACACCCGCCGCATGGGGAAGATGGAGCGGGAAGCCGCCATTGAGCGTCTGACCCGCGAGATGAAGGAAGCCGCCAAGCTGCTGGAGTTCGAGCACGCGGCCTTCCTGCGCGACCAGATCGACCGCCTGCGCCGGGGCGAGAACCCCACCGTGGATTCGGCGGCCGAGACGGAGCGCAAACAAAACCATGCACAGACACAACGAAAAGGGAGAAAATACCTTGGCAAACGATAAGATCATCATCAAAGGTGCCCGCGAGCACAACCTGAAAAATGTAAACCTGACCCTCCCGCGGGAGAAGCTCATCGTCATGACCGGCCTGTCCGGTTCGGGCAAGTCGAGTCTTGCCTTTGACACCATCTACGCCGACGGCCAGCGCCGCTATGTGGAAAGCCTGTCCAGCTACGCCCGCATGTTCCTGGGCCGGATGGACAAGCCCGATGTGGACGAGATCACCGGCCTGTCGCCGGCCATTTCCATCGACCAGAAAACCACCAGCCACAACCCCCGGTCCACCGTGGGCACCGTGACCGAGATCTACGATTACCTGCGCCTGCTGTACGCCCGCGTGGGCGTGCCCCACTGTCCGGTGTGCGGCCGGGTCATCAGTCAGCAGACCGTGGACGAGATGGTGGACGCCGTCCTGAAGCTGGAAGAGGGGACTAAGTTCATGGTGCTGGCTCCGGTGGTGCGTCAGCGCAAGGGCACCCAGCAGAAGGAGCTGGATGCCGCCCGCCGTGCCGGTTACGCTCGCGTGAAGATCGACGGCAATCTGTACGATCTGGATGAGGAGATCACGCTGGAAAAGAACATCAAGCACACCGTGGAGGTGGTGGTGGATCGCCTTGCCCTGCGCAAGGGCATCCGCAGCCGCCTTGCCGACTCGCTGGAAACGGCACTGGCCCTGACCGGCGGTGTGGCCGAGGTGGAAGTGGTCGGCGGCGAAGTGATGACCTTCAGCCAGAATTTTGCCTGCCCGGAACACGGCATCTCCATCAGCGACCTGTCCCCCCGGCTGTTCTCCTTCAATAACCCGCTGGGTGCCTGCGAAAAGTGCACCGGCCTTGGCACCTTCATGCGGGTGGACGAGGAACGCATCCTGCCCAACCGGAACCTTTCCATCCGGGAGGGTGCCATCAAGGCCAGCGGCTGGTACTACGCTGAGGGCTCGGTGAGCGAGATGTACTATCTGGGCCTGGGCAAAAAGTACGGTTTTACGCTGGACACGCCCATCAAGGATATGAGCACCGAGGCGGTCAACGCCCTGCTCTACGGTACCAACGGCGAAAAGATCGAGATGCACCGCACCAACGAGTTCGGCAGCGGTGTCTACTATAATACGTTTGAGGGCATCGTGGAGAATCTGGAGCGCCGCTTCCGCGAGACCAACAGCGAGTGGATGAAGGAAGAAATCGGCAGCTTCATGTCCGGTGTGGAGTGCCCGGACTGCCACGGCCGACGCCTGAAACCGGTGGTGCTGGCTGTAACGGTCGGGGACAAGAACATCAGCGAATTCTGCGAGATGTCCATCCGGGAAGAGCTGGAATTCATCCGGGAAAACGAGCCGAACCTGACCGAAAAACAGAAGCAGATCGGCGGCCAGATCCTGAAGGAGATCAAAAACCGTCTGCAGTTTTTGCAGAGCGTGGGTCTGGATTATCTCACGCTGGCCCGGTCGGCGGGTACGCTGTCCGGCGGCGAGAGCCAGCGCATCCGCCTGACCACCCAGATCGGCAGCGCCCTTTCCGGTGTGCTGTATGTACTGGATGAGCCCAGCATCGGCCTGCACCAGCGCGACAACGACAAGCTGATTGCTACGCTCAAAAACCTGCGCGACCTTGGCAATACGGTCATCGTGGTGGAGCACGACGAGGACACCATGCGCAATGCGGACTATATCGTGGACGTCGGCCCCGGTGCCGGTGTGCACGGCGGTGAGATCGTGGCGGCCGGCAGTGTGAAGGATATCTGCAAGGCCAAACGCAGCATCACCGGCGACTATCTCTCCGGCCGCAAGCGCATCGAAGTGCCCCAGACCCGCCGCTCCGGCAACGGCAACTTCCTCACCGTGAAGGGCGCACGGGAAAACAACCTGCGCAACCTCGACGTAAAATTCCCGCTGGGTGAGTTCATCTGCGTGACCGGAATTTCCGGTTCCGGCAAGTCCAGCCTGATCAACGAGATCCTGTACAAAACGCTGGCCTGTGAGCTGAACGGTGCCCGCTCCCGCGCAGGCAAATGCGACGGGATAGAGGGACTGGAGTTTGTGGATAAGGTCATCGGCATCGACCAGCAGCCCATCGGCCGCACACCCCGCTCCAACCCCGCCACCTATACCGGGGTGTTCAACGATATCCGCACGGTGTTTTCCCAGACGCAGGACGCCAAAATGCGGGGCTACGGGCCGGGACGGTTCAGCTTCAACGTCAAGGGCGGCCGGTGCGAGGCCTGCGAGGGCAACGGCATCCTGCAGATCGAAATGCACTTTTTGCCGGACGTGTATGTGCCCTGCGAGGTGTGCAAGGGTGCCCGCTACAACCGCGAAACGCTGGAAGTGAAATATAAGGAAAAGACCATTTCCGACGTGCTGAACATGACTGTGGAAGAAGCGGTGGTGTTCTTTGCCAACCAGCCCAAGATCGCCCGCAAGCTGCAGACCCTGCTGGATGTGGGTCTGGGGTATGTAACGCTGGGCCAGAGCGCCACCACCCTGTCCGGCGGCGAGGCTCAGCGTGTGAAGCTGGCCAACGAGCTGGCCCGCCGCGGCACCGGCAAAACGGTGTATATCCTCGACGAGCCCACCACCGGCCTGCACATCGCAGATGTGCACCGTCTGATCGAGGTGCTGCAGAAGCTGGTGGATGCCGGCAACACGGTCATCGTCATCGAGCACAATCTGGATCTGATCAAGTGCGCCGACCACATCATTGATCTGGGCCCGGAGGGCGGCAGTGCCGGTGGTCTGGTCATCGCCGAGGGTACCCCGGAGCAGGTGGCCGAAGTGCCCGGCAGCTTTACCGGCCAGTACCTCAAGCCCCTGCTGGAAAAGGACAAGGCACTGCGGCAGGCAGCACAACAATAAAAAGAGCGCCGGTGCGTAAAAATCGGACTTTTTGCAAAAATACCCGAAAAAATTGCAAAAAATGGTTGACAAATGCCCCCACTCTGCGTATAATATCTCTTGTCGCCACGCTTCGGTAGGGAAGCGGAGCGCGATATCCGGGTGTAGCGCAGTTTTGGTAGCGCGCTTGAATGGGGTTCAAGAGGCCGTGAGTTCGATTCTCGCCACTCGGACCATAAATCCAACGATTTCACGTTAGAAATCGTTGGATTTTTTTTGTTTGTGGGCTGACCTCATCTGGGTTTGACCACAATTTTGACCACAATTTTGACCACAATGCCAACGATTTTATCTGGTCAATCGCAAGCGTAAATCCATTGAATTGAATATCTGACATACAGCCGCTCGATTTTGAAAATGATATGTACCCGATTTTCTGGATATAGCAACGCCTCCCGGTGTAGTTCTTCTGCTCTACACGGGGAGGCGTTTGTCTGTTATCTGCTTTTACGGCTCAGTTCAAAATGCAGCAGCCCGCTCTGCCATCAGACCAGATACGGGTCCAGCAGGGCGTCTACCTCTTTTCTGCGCTTGGGGGAGGGGATCTTCACGGCGCGGCCGCAGCAGACCACCAGCTCCAGATGCTGCAAGGTCCACAGATCCTCCAGCGGGTTTTCGCGCGTCACGATGAAGTCTGCGCTCTTGCCGGGCGCGATAGAGCCGGTCACCTCGCCAATGCCTGCCAGCTGCGCGTTGCGCAGGGTGGCGGGTGGAAGTTGAAATTTTCGTTGCTGCTTAAGAAAACATTGCATTTTGAGACGAAAAGGATATACTTATACTGGAGAAATCTATTTGATAGACAGGAGATTTCATATGATTTTGAGCGCAAAGAAATATGTGGCAGCGTTACTGGTTTTTATATGCGTGTGTATGATATTTTCTCCCCTGACTGCATATGCAGCCGAGGACAGTTCGCAGCATGAAACTGTCAAAGTCGGTTTC
>ERZ834859.843-NODE-843-length-38779-cov-5.802655_pt1 | contig 38779 bp, 30 predicted proteins | sample MGYA00519947_ERZ834859 | MGnify/ENA primary metagenome ERZ834859 (study PRJEB31850, sample SAMEA3708763) | human gut metagenome | biome: human gut; feature: human-associated habitat; material: faeces | place: China | collected 2014 ...
CTTATCCGGATTATGAATATAAACCGTTGACTCCTGAGTTGGTTGCAGAGTGTCTGCGACTGGAAAATCAATGGTGCAAGGCAAACGACTGTGCAGAGAATGAAGCGCTGCAAGCAGAGAGGAAGTCGATGACGGCTGCTTTGGCTGCTATGGAAGAGTTGCAGTTGACCGGTGGTGTACTACATGTGAACGGGAATATTGTGGCATTTACCTTCGGAGCTCCAATTAATGATGAAACCTTCGATGTATGTGTAGAAAAAGCCAATACTGATATTGAAGGTTCGTATACCATGATTAATAATGAGTTTGTGAGCAGGCTGCCGGAACAGTATATTTATATTAACCGTGAAGAAGATTTGGGACTGGAAGGGCTTCGGAAAGCTAAACTGTCTTATCAGCCCGATACGCTTCTTGAAAAGTATATAGCCGAATTAAAATGAGCATCAAGGAACAAGTCAAGGCACTTTGGAAACTCTGCTTCGAGGATACGGAAGAGTTTGTGGATCTTTATTTCCGTATGCGTTATACAGACCGTATCAATCATGTGATAGAAGAGGGGGGGAAGGTAATAGCTGCCTTGCAGACAATACCTTATCCGATGACGTATGGTGGAGAATTGCTTCCGGTTTCTTATATCTCGGGAGCCTGTACACACCCCGATTATCGCAATCAAGGAAGTATGCGAAAGTTGTTGCAGCAGGTGCATCGCCGTATGTTCGATGAAGGGATTTGTTTCAGTACTTTGATTCCAGCAGAAGAATGGTTGAAAGCTTATTATGCCCGTTCCGGATATGCAGTTTGCTTCCGTTACGGAGTGGAAGAAAAAGTTATTAACAGGTCTATGCAACCTGTTGATAACGGAAAATCCTTGTGGAATGCCTGTGAAGCAGACCCTGCATCTTCTTCTTTAGCAGAAGTTTATAAATTCTTTAATGAACGAATGCATTCGCGTTCGTGCTGTATACAGCATACATTAGATGATTTCAAAGTAGTATTAGCCGACTTACACCTTTCCGGAGGAGGCTGCTGGGCGGTTCGTGATGCAGACAGATGGGTAGGGATTGTTTGCTGTGTCCCCCATTCTCACAGTCTTGAAGTAAAAGAAATACTGTTGGATTCCGGTGTTTCTCCCGATGAGGTACTTGCTTTATTGGCTATGCAATACGGTAAAGAGACAATCGAAATTGTGAAACCCTCCTCGTCTTCTTCACTGGATTTGGGAATGGCGCGGGTGATTCATGTTGAAACTTGTCTTAGGCAATATGCACAGATACATCCTGATGAAGTACATTGTATATATGTAGAGAACGATGAGGCTATTCCGGAGAACAAAGGGTATTATCTGCTTGAAGGAGGAACATGCCGACGCTTGTCAGAGATTCCTCAAATCTGTACAGTCTATACCATTGCGGAATTGACAAGTTTCCTTCTGAAGAATGAGTCTCCCTATATGAGTCTGATGCTGAATTAAGAAGCAGATGTTTCGTCGGTATTAGTAAGCATGCGTTCCAGTTCTTCTGCATTCAGTTTCAGATAAAATTCTCCTTTGTAGGCGATTGAGATACCTCCGGTTTCTTCGGACACAATAATAGCCATGGCGTCCGTCTCCTGAGAGACACCCAATGCTGCCCGGTGGCGCAATCCCAGTTCTTTCGGGATATTCAGATTGTGCGACACGGGAAGAATGCACCCGGCCGCTTTAATACGTTTGTTGCTGATAACCATCGCCCCATCATGCAACGGACTGTTTTTGAAAAAGATATTTTCTATCAGGCGTTGGTTGATATTGGCATCGATGAGGTCTCCTGTCCGTACAATGTCGTCCAGTGGAAATTCCTTTTCTATCACAATCAGAGCACCTACTTTTCCTTTGCTCATATTCAGACATGCCATTACAATCGGCATGATATCTTCTTTTTGTGTATTTTCCTTGCGGTTGCCTTTCAGGAAGCGAAGAAAGCTGCTGGTGCGGTGACGTGAACCTAATGTCAGAAGGAAGTGACGCAACTCGTCTTGAAACAGGACAATCAGTGCAATGACTCCTACGCTGACCAACTTGTCGAAGATAGACCCTAACAGACGCATCTGCAAGACTTGCGATACGATGACCCAAATGACGATGAATACCAGAATCCCGATAAAGACATTGATGGAACCGGAAGATTTCATCAGTTTGTAAGTCTTATACAGCAGGAAAGCCACCAGTAAGATGTCGATGATATCTTTTACACTTATTATATTAATATCGAAAGGCATAAGATGAATCGTGTTTTTATAAACTTGCAGATGATTGTTCTCTCATGGCAGTGGTAAGCCGTACTGCCTCTACCGCTTCTTTCACATCGTGTACACGCAATATGTTGGCTCCCTTCATCAGGGCAATGGTATGCAGTACTGTAGTGCCGTTCAGTGCCTCTTCGGGGGTAGTACCCAGAAGTTTGTAAATCATCGATTTGCGGGATACTCCAACAAGCAGAGGCAACTCGAATATCGCGAACTCTTCCATACGGTTCAAGAGTTCGTAATTATGCTCAATGGTTTTACCAAATCCGAATCCCGGATCGAGGATAATATCTTTCACTCCCATATCGCGCAGACGCTGTACCTTTTCAGAAAAATAGTACAACACTTCACGCAATACATCTTCGTAATGCGGATGCTGCTGCATGTTTTGGGGAGTTCCCTGCATGTGCATCATAATATAAGGCACTCCCAGACGTGCAATGGTAGAAAACATTTCACTGTCCATATTTCCTGCAGCAATGTCGTTTACGATGGCTACTCCATATTCTTCTACACACATGCGTGCTACATCGGCACGGAATGTGTCGACCGACAGAACAGCATCGGGATGTTCCCGTCCGATAATCTCCAGTCCGTTCCGAAGCCGCTTCATTTCTTCTTCTGCACTGATGTGTTCGGCATTGGGGCGCGAAGAATATGCACCTATATCGATGATGCTGCCTCCTTCTGCAAGAATCTGCTGTGCACGTGCGGCTATTTCTTCTTCGGTCTGCTTCCGGCTACCGGCATAGAATGAATCGGGAGTTACATTTAAAATTCCCATCACTTGCGGGCACGATAAGTCCATCAGCCTGCCGTTTACGTTAATATATCGGGCAATACGGTGTTTCATGTTACAATGTGTCATTAACAGTGATGCAAATGTACACACAATTATTTATTTATTACTGTTCCACGAACGATTTTTCAACTATCTTTGTCCCGAAAATAACGCTTAAAAAAAGTGATATGGAACTGTCAGAATTATATACACGCTTTCAGGCTTGTAATGGAGTAACTACCGATACACGCCGTTGCACCGAAGGCTCTTTATTCGTAGCATTGAAAGGTGCTACCTTCAACGGCAATGCGTTTGCTGCCCAGGCGTTGCGTCAGGGATGCCGTTATGCCTTGGTAGATGAGGCTGAATATGCCACAGAGCCGAATATTATCTTAGTAGACGACTGTCTGCATACTTTACAGCAGTTGGCCAACTATCATCGCCGCCGTTTGGGAACACGTATTATAGGTATTACAGGAACTAACGGAAAAACTACAACAAAAGAACTGATTGCTGCAGTCTTGAAGCAGAAGTTTACCGTGCATTATACACAAGGCAATCTGAACAATCACATCGGTGTGCCTCTTACCCTGTTGCAGTTGACAGAGAAAGATGATATTGCAGTGGTTGAAATGGGAGCCAATCATCCCGGAGAAATCCGTACCCTCGTACATATTGCAGAACCTGACTATGGAATTATTACCAATGTAGGAAAAGCTCATCTGGAAGGATTCGGCTCTTTCGAAGGGGTAATACGTACTAAAGGTGAACTCTATGATTTCCTGCGTGAAAAGGGTGGGGCTACTGTTTTTGTGCAACATGAAAATCCTTACCTGAACAAACTGACAGAAGGATTGCAGTGTGTGTATTACGGACAAGAGCCGGGGCTGTATGTAAGTGGAGAAGTAAGCGGTTGCTCTCCTTTTCTTGCTTTCCGTTGCACAACCGATGGCCAAACACACGAAGTACAAACTCATCTGATTGGTACTTATAATCTGGACAATGCCTTGGCAGCCATTGCCATTGGGCGCTATTTCGGAGTAGACGCTGAATCGGCATGTCGGGCTATCGAAGAGTATGTTCCACAGAACAATCGTTCCCAGCTGGTAGAAACCTCTGCCAACAAACTCATTGTAGATGCTTACAATGCCAATCCTACCAGTATGATGGCCGCTTTGGAGAATTTCCGACGTATGGAAGTACCACACAAGATGGTTGTGCTGGGCGATATGAAAGAATTGGGAGAAGGCAGTCACGAAGAGCATCAGAAAATAGCAGACTATCTGATGCAGTGCGGTATAGAACGTATTATATTGGTAGGAAATGAATTTGCCAATACCCGTCACGAAGGTTGCTGTTATGCGTCGGTCGATGAAGTGATAGCCGCATTCAGCCAGAACAAGCCCGAAGGATATTATATTTTGATAAAAGGGTCGAACAGCATGAAACTCAGCCGTCTTCCGGAATACCTTTAAAAGAAGAACCGGCAGATAATAAAAAGTAAAGGAGATACAAACAGCTTATGCAAGGAAACGATGCAGCAGTTTGTATCTCCTTTTTTTATGTCGTAGCACTATACTATTTAAGTGCGTTTCTCATCGATGCCAATTGTTCTTCTTTTATTCCTTCGTCTTTTACCTTTCTCAGCAAATCCGATGCAAAGATAAAGTTGTTCAGGCGTTCGTTTGTAGCAGAGAAAACCTCGTGCTTTGTGCCTTCCCACTCTTTTTTCCCCTGATAGATATACAGAATACTGTCGCCGATTCCCAATACCGAGTTCATGTCGTGTGTATTGATTACCGTAGTCATGTTATATTCTGTGGTAATATCATGTATCAGTTCATCGATAACCAGCGAAGTCTTCGGGTCGAGTCCGGAGTTAGGCTCGTCGCAGAACAGATATTGCGGTTGCAGCACAATGGCACGTGCAATTGCCACACGTTTCTGCATACCTCCACTGATTTCGCCAGGGTATTTATTCTGTGCGTCCAGCAGATTGACACGGTCCAGACAGAACTGTGCCCGCTTTATACGGTCGCGGTAGGTGTCATTCGAAAACATATCCAGCGGAAACATCACATTTTCCAGTACCGTAAGCGAGTCGAACAACGCGGCACTCTGGAAAATCATTCCCATTTCCCTTCTCAATGTTTTCTTTTCCTTCTTTCCCATATCGAGCAAGTTGCGTCCATCGTACAGTACCTTGCCCTGCTCGGGAGTAAGCAGTCCCACGATACATTTCATCAGTACCGTCTTTCCGGAACCACTTTGTCCGATAATCAGATTGGTCTTTCCGTTTTCGAAAGTATAATTGATGTCGTTCAGTACGGTACGTTCTCCGAACGACTTGTAAACTGATTCGAGTTGTATCATTCTTTTAACTGAGTAATTGAGTAAGTATTAAGTCGGAAAATAAAATCAGTACACTGCTCGATACCACCGAGTCTGTACTTGCCTTTCCTACGGCAATGGAGCCTCCCTCTACTGTATAGCCGAAGTAAGCCGATACGCTGGCAATGATAAACGCAAAGAACAGCGATTTGATAAAGCTGCACCATACATACCACTCCACGAAACTATATTGGAAACCGAATTCCAAATCGGTTGCATTCGTAATCCCTGCAATCCATGCAGTACAGAACGCTCCTATTACTCCGGCAAAAATGCTGAAAATTACCAGTATCGGAATCATAGTCATCAGACCCAGAATCTTGGGCAGGATAAGATACGAAGCCGAGTTGATACCCATGATGTCGAGTGCATCAATCTGCTGGGTAACCCGCATGGTACCTATTTCTGAAGCTATGTTCGAGCCGACTTTTCCTGCCAGAATCAAACACATGATAGACGATGAAAATTCCAGCAGCAGGATTTCGCGGGTAGTATATCCTACTACGAAGCGAGGCATCCACGGGCTCTCGATGTTCAGCTTGATTTGAATACAGATTACGGCACCGATAAAGAAAGAAATCAGCAACACAATGCCGATGGAGTTGATTCCCAGCTGTGCCATCTCGTTGACATATTGTTTGAAATAGACCCGAAACCGTTCCGGGCGGGCGAAAACTCTGCCCATTAACATTAGATACTTTCCTAATGTAGTGATTGGTTTAACCATATTGTTACAGAATATTTTACTGCAAAAGTACGTTTTTTAGCAATATTATCCTAAAAGGCCGGATGAATTTCGGACGAATGACCACATAACCCAAGATTTTTACTACTTTTGCCGTAAATACAGAATGTTTATTTCTACAAGCAAACTTATGGCAGAACAAGCAAACGAAGTATTTCAGCTTCCTTCGGACGGACGAATGGTGCTCCGTACAGAAAATTTGGTGAAGAAGTACGGTAAGCGTACGGTGGTAAACCACGTTTCCATCAATGTGAAACAGGGAGAGATTGTAGGGCTGTTGGGACCGAACGGTGCCGGAAAGACTACTTCCTTTTATATGACCACTGGTCTGATTGTGCCGAATGAGGGACATATTTATCTCAACGACTTGGATATTACATCTTATCCGGTATACAAGCGTGCGCAGAGTGGTATCGGCTATCTGGCGCAAGAGGCGTCTGTGTTCCGTAAGATGAGTGTGGAGGATAATATTGCTTCTGTACTCGAGCTGACCAATACCTCGAAAGAGTATCAGAAAGAAAAGTTGGAGAGTCTGATTGCCGAGTTCCGCTTGCAGAAGGTGCGCAAGAACCTGGGCGACCAGTTGTCCGGAGGTGAACGCCGTCGTACGGAGATTGCCCGCTGTCTGGCCATCGACCCGAAGTTCATTATGCTCGACGAACCTTTTGCCGGTGTCGACCCGATTGCCGTAGAAGACATTCAGCACATTGTCTGGAAGTTGAAAGATAAGAACATCGGTATTCTGATTACCGACCACAACGTGCAGGAAACCTTGAGTATTACCGACCGTGCCTATCTGCTGTTCGAAGGAAAGATTCTGTTCCAAGGTACCCCCGAAGAACTTGCCGAAAACCAGATTGTGCGTGAAAAGTATTTGAGTAACAGTTTCGTCTTGCGCAGAAAAGATTTCGAAGCAAGAGAAATCAGAGAATAACAGCAGAAAGAGATAAAGAGCCCTGTGTTTGTTTGGATGAAATAGACAAATATAAAAATATGCAGGTCTCTTTGTCTCTTTTTATCGCCGAAGGGGGATATCAGGCTATATCGTATTGTGTATTTGCCTTTGGAATGCCTGAATTTATAGGGCTTGATGCCGGCTGTAAAGTCTTTCGCTATTTGTCTTATTCTTTATCCGGCGTCGTCGGCTCTGTATCCGACGTCGTTGTATCTGTATTCAGCGCCGTTGTTTTCATAAACACCGTCGTCGATTATGGAAGTCAAAAGATTGCGGAACTGCATCTTTTCAGCATGACATAAGCCTGATATTTTAATATCGGTTTATACTTATAAAAATGAATTCCGGGGAAGATGTCAAAGAAAAAAAGATGTATAGTCTGCTGTCTTTCTTCAGAAAATGGAAAAACAATTCCGATGACAATTCTTGAAACAGATGGTGATAAGGCAAACTTTGAATAAATGTTTTTTTTAATCAGACAGTTTGGTTATTGAAAGATTAAACATTATTTTTGCAGCCTGTTTCTATAGAGAGAAATATAGTAATAATTAAATAAATAAGTCAGGAAATGAATATTTCATTGCAAAACGTAGACAAAGTAAGTGCTGTACTTACTGTTCAGATTGAAAAAGCTGATTATCAGGAAAAAGTAGAAAAAGCACTGAAAACTCTCCGTCAGAGAGTAAATATGCCGGGATTCCGTAAAGGTATGGTTCCTATGAGCTTGGTGAAAAAACAGTTCGGAACTTCTGTATTGGTAGAGGAAGTAGATAAACTGATGCAGGAAAAAGTAAACGAATACATCCGTGAAAACAAAGTGAACATGCTGGGTACTCCGCTGCCGAAAGAAAACGCAGTAGATTTTACTACAGAAGAAAACTTTGAATTCTCTTTCGATATTGCATTGGCTCCTGAATTCAATGTAGAACTTTCTGCAAACGATACAGTAGACTACTTTGATATCACTGTAGCTGACGAAATGGTAGAACAGCAGGTGAAGATGTACGCTCAGCGTAACGCAAAATACGACAAGGTAGACGAATATCAGGATGGTGACATGCTGAAAGGTCTGTTGGCTGAATTGGATGAAAACGGCAACACAAAAGAAGGTGGCGTACAGGTAGAAGGCGCTGTGATGATGCCGAAATACATGAAGAACGACGACCAGAAGGCTATCTTCAACGGTGTGAAGACTAACACTGTATTGGTATTCAACCCTGCTACTGCATTCGATAACAACGAAGCAGAATTGGCTTCTTTGTTGAAAGTTCAGAAAGAAGACGTTGAAAACCACAAGGGTAACTTCAGCTTCCAGGTAGAAGAAATCACTCGTATGATTCCGGGTGACTTGAACCAGGAACTGTTCGACTCTGTATTGGGCGAAGGAAAGGCTCACAGTGAAGAAGAATTCCGTGCACAGGTGAAGGAAGCTATCGCAAAACAGTTTGAAGCTGACAGCGACTATAAGTTCCTGATCGATGTTCGTACTTATTTGACTAACAAAGTTGGTAAGCTGGAATTCGCTGACGAACTGATGAAGCGTATCATGTTGGAAAACAACAAGGAAAAAGGCGAAGAATTCGTAGCAGAACACTACGAAAAGAGCCTGGAAGAACTGACATGGCACTTGATTAAAGGAAAATTGGTTGCAGCAAACGAAATCAAAGTTGAACAGGCTGACATCAACGAAATGGCAAAAGAAGCTACTCGTGCTCAGTTTGCTCAGTATGGTATGATCAACGTACCTGATGAATTGCTGGACAACTATGCAAAAGAAATGTTGAAAAAACGCGAAAGCGTAGAAGCTTTGGTAAACCGTACTATCGAAGCAAAACTGGCTGAGGCTTTGAAAGCTCAGGTTACTTTGAACCGTAAAGAGGTTTCTGCTGAAGAATTCAACAAAATGTTCCAGGACTAAGAATGGGTTGATGAGTATCTTGAGTTCTTAGGTGATTGAATTTGGCAAACACGTAAGAGTGCCAGACTTGAATACTTGGAAACTCAAGAACTTAAAAACTAAAACAAAACATACGCAGAGACACGGAGGCCCAGAGTTATTCTTCGAAGAAAAACGAACTCTGCGTCTTTGTGTCTCTGTCTTTTTTTAATTAATCACACATGAAAACTATGGACGATTTCAGAAAGTATGCGACCAAGCATTTGGGTATGAGCAGCATGGTACTTGATGACGTGATCAAGTCGCAGGCTGGTTATCTGAATCCCTATATTCTTGAAGAACGCCAGTTGAATGTAACACAGCTGGACGTATTCTCCCGACTGATGATGGACCGTATCATCTTTCTTGGTACGCAGATAGACGACTATACGGCAAATACCTTGCAGGCACAGTTGCTGTATCTTGATTCTGTAGATTCAGGCAAGGATATTTCTATTTATATCAATTCTCCGGGCGGTTCGGTATATGCCGGACTGGGCATTTATGATACGATGCAGTTTATCAGCAGTGATGTGGCAACTATCTGTACCGGTATGGCTGCATCAATGGCTGCGGTGTTGCTGGTAGCTGGTAAGGAAGGCAAGCGTTCGGCGCTGACTCACTCTCGTGTGATGATTCACCAGCCGATGGGAGGCGCACAGGGACAGGCTTCGGACATCGAAATTACTGCCCGCGAAATACAGAAGTTGAAAAAAGAACTTTATACCATTATTGCAGATCATTCGCATACAGAGTTCGACAAGGTTTGGGCTGACTCTGACCGCGACTACTGGATGACTGCCGAGGAAGCGAAAGCATACGGAATGATAGACGAAGTGCTTTCACGTAAACCGGGTCTATAAGAAGTGAATAAAAGAATCGCTTAAAACAGAAATAACGTTGGAAGATAATAATAAATCATCGAAAGGAAAGAGACGTTGTAGCTTCTGCGGGCGTTCGGAAAACGAAGTCGGATTTCTGATTACCGGAGTAAACGGATGTATTTGTGACAGTTGCTCGGAACAGGCTTATGAGATTGTGAAAGAAGCAATGCATCAGAATGCATCGTCGGCTGCCGGAGACTTGAATCTGAAGGAACTTCCGAAACCAAAGGACATCAAGGAGTTTCTCGACCAGTATGTGATTGGACAGGATGACGCAAAACGCTATCTTTCGGTAGCGGTATATAATCACTACAAGCGTTTGCTCCAGCCTAAAGACCAGAATGATGTGGAGATTGAAAAGTCGAATATCATCATGGTGGGAAGTACGGGTACCGGAAAGACTTTATTGGCGCGTACCATTGCAAAACTGCTGCATGTGCCGTTTACTATTGTAGATGCTACAGTACTGACAGAGGCTGGTTATGTGGGGGAAGACATTGAAAGTATCTTGACCCGACTGTTGCAGGCTGCCGATTATAATGTGGAAGAAGCGGAACGGGGAATTGTGTTTATCGACGAGATAGATAAAATAGCCCGCAAGGGAGACAATCCTTCCATTACTCGCGACGTGAGTGGAGAAGGTGTGCAACAGGGCTTGCTGAAGTTGCTGGAAGGCTCGATTGTAAATGTTCCTCCTCAGGGAGGCCGTAAGCATCCGGAGCAGAAATTGATTCCGGTAAATACGAAGAATATTCTCTTTATTTGTGGAGGAGCATTCGACGGTATTGAGCGTAAGATTGCGCAACGACTGAATACGAATGTGGTAGGGTATAGTGCTGCAAAGGAAACGGTAAAAGTCGACCGTAATAATCTGATGCAGTATATTGCACCGCAGGACTTGAAATCGTTCGGTCTGATTCCGGAAATTATCGGCCGTTTGCCTATCCTTACTTATCTGAATCCTTTGGACCGTACAGCTTTACGGAATATTCTGACAGAACCGAAGAACTCAATCATAAAACAGTATATCAAACTGTTTGAAATGGATGGAGTGAAACTGGAGTTCGAACCTGAAGTATTTGAATATATTGTAGACAAGGCTGTGGAATATAAATTGGGGGCACGTGGACTGCGCTCAATTGTAGAAACCATTATGATGGATACAATGTTTGAAATTCCTTCTCGGAAAGTTGATACATTCACCGTGACGCTGGAGTATGCCAAAGAACAGATGAATAAGGCCAATTTGTCTCGTTTGCAAATGAGCTGAGAAGAGAGATTTGTAGAGAAAAATATATTTTTTCAGTAAAATATTATCCCGAATATTTGTGTAATATCGAAAGTTGTTTATAACTTTGTTACAGTAGACATAAGCTATTTGCAACTAAAATTCACAAAATATTAAGGACAATGACGGAATCTATCAATTTAACGGAGCAACTGAAGCGGTATTTCGGCTTCGATACTTTCAAAGGAAATCAGGAAGCTATCATTCGTAATTTGCTCGCCGGAAAGGATACTTTTGTTCTGATGCCTACCGGTGGCGGCAAGTCGTTGTGTTATCAATTGCCCTCTTTGTTAATGGAGGGAACGGCAATTGTTATATCTCCGCTAATTGCCCTGATGAAGAATCAGGTGGATGCCATGCGAAACTTCAGTGAAGAAGATGGTGTGGCACATTTCATTAATTCGTCGTTGACAAAATCGGCAATCGATCAGGTGAAGTCGGATATAGTAAACGGTAAGACCAAGTTGCTGTATGTGGCTCCCGAATCGTTGACGAAAGAGGAAAATGTGGATTTTCTGAAACAGGTAAAAATCTCTTTCTATGCCATTGATGAGGCACACTGTATTTCGGAATGGGGACATGACTTCCGTCCGGAATATCGGCGAATACGTCCTATCATCAATGAAATAGGTAAAGCTCCGGTGATTGCTTTGACTGCAACGGCTACCCCGAAGGTGAAAATGGATATCCAGAAAAACTTGGGGATGACGGATGCGGTAGAGTTCAGATCATCGTTTAACCGGCCGAATTTGTATTATGAGGTTCGTCCGAAAACAAACAGCGTAGATAAGGAGATTATCAAGTTCATTAAGCAAAATAGTGAGAAGTCGGGAATTATCTATTGTTTGAGTCGCAAGAAAGTAGAAGAATTGTCGGAAGTGCTGCTGGCAAATGGTATCAAGGCTCGTCCTTATCATGCCGGAATGGATGCAGCTACGCGAAATGCCAATCAGGATGCCTTTTTGAAAGAAGACATTGATGTGATTGTAGCTACCATTGCTTTTGGTATGGGTATCGATAAGCCGGATGTACGTTTTGTGATTCATTACGATATTCCAAAGAGCCTGGAAGGGTATTATCAGGAAACCGGACGGGCTGGACGAGATGGAGGTGAAGGTATCTGTCTTGCATTCTATTCGAATAAGGATTTGCAGAAACTGGAAAAGTTTATGCAGGGAAAACCGATTTCGGAGCAGGAAATAGGGCGACAGCTTTTACTGGAAACTGCAGCTTATGCAGAATCATCTGTTTGTAGAAGAAAGATATTGCTACATTATTTCGGGGAAGAATATACTGAAGATAATTGTGGAAATTGTGATAATTGTTTAAATCCGAAAAAACAAGTGGAGGCGCAAGATTCGTTGTGTGCAGTGATTGAAACAATCATTGCTGTAAAAGAAAACTTTAAGCAAGACTATATAGTGGATGTGCTGCTCGGAAAAGAAACTTCTGAGGTTCTGGCACACAAACATGAAGAGCTGGAAGTGTTTGGCTCCGGTATGGGAGAGGAAGACCGGTTGTGGAATGCGGTAATCCGACAGGCACTGATTGCTGGGTATTTGACAAAAGATGTAGAGAACTACGGGCTGCTGAAAGTAACTCCTGAAGGACATAAGTTCTTGAAGAAACCGAAATCGTTCAAGATTGTAGAAGATGCGGATTTCGATGAAGAGGAAGCAGAAGAAGTTCCTATGCGAAGTGGCGCTTCGTGTGCAGTAGACCCAGCATTGTTCTCAATGCTGAAGGATTTGCGTAAAAAAATGTCGAAGCGTTTGGATGTTCCTCCTTATGTCATTTTCCAAGATCCGTCTTTGGAAGCAATGGCAACGATTTACCCTGTTACTTTAGAAGAGTTGCAGAATATACCGGGTGTAGGTGCTGGAAAGGCAAAACGCTATGGACAGGAATTCTGTGAGCTGATTAAGAAGCACTGTGAAGAAAATGAAATTGACCGTCCGGAAGATTTAAGAGTACGTACTGTTGCCAATAAGTCGAAATTAAAGGTTTCGATTATTCAAAGTATTGACAGGAAAGTGGCTCTCGATGATATTGCAGTGGCAAAAGGTATTGAATTCGGGGAATTGCTGGATGAGATAGAAGCAATTGTTTATTCGGGTACTAAGCTGAATATCGACTATTTCTTGAACGAAGTGATGGATGAAGATCATATGTTGGACATCTATGATTACTTCAAGGAATCAACTACTGACAAGATAGATGATGCAATGGATGAATTAGGCGCAGATTATACTGAAGAGGAAATCCGCTTGGTACGCATCAAGTTTATCTCAGAAATGGCTAATTAATAAAATAACTTCGAAAACATTCTTGTTTTCGGGTGATAATATAAACTGCGTAGCAGTCTTGTATAAAGAACAGACAAGATTGTTACGCAGTTTTTATATTTGAAATGAGGATGCCTTTAAACTTATTGAAATAATGTGATAAATATTGTTAAAATAGGAAATAAAAGGATGTTATTTATCCGGTTAAAATAAAATATATCTATTTTTGTATCAAACATTAACCTTGGTATTTTGAAGTAACTGATAATAACCGATATGAGTGTTTCTATTAAGGATATTGCCAATGCGCTGAATCTGTCAAAAGCTACTGTTTCCTGGATCTTGTCAGGTCAAGGAGAGAGTAAGGGTTTTAGTGAAAAGACGATTAAGCGGGTAAAGGAATATGCAAAATCGGTTAATTATCGTCCAAATCTTGTTGCACGTAGCCTGTCTTTAGGTTTTTCGAAAACATTGGGGCTTGTGATTCCTTTTTTGCGAGACTCTTATTATGCCCAAATGGCTTATTATATAGAAAAAGAAGCTGCAAAGAATGGTTATTCTTTAATTGTATGTAGTTCCGAGGGAGATGGGAATAAAGAATATGAGTTAATCTATACGTTAATAGCAAAGAGAGTAGATGGGCTGATTATTGCTCCTACTAAGACTGAAGTAAAAGGAATTAAGTATTTACAAAAGTTGGATATTCCTTTTGTATTAGTTGATCGATATTATCAGAATATGGAAACTAATTATGTGATTGTGGATAACTTTGGAAGTGCTTATGAACTAGTTGAGGCTTTAGTAAATAAGGGAGCTAAAAAGATAGCTACTTTGGTGACAGATGCTCACCTTTTTGTAATAAAGCAGCGTGTAGAAGGCTATAGTGCAGCATTGCGTGAAGTAGGGATAAAGGAGGACTTCGCGTTGAAAGTTTTTATAGATAGACAGAATTATAAGGTTGATATATATGAGAAATTAGATTTTCTTTTTCAGGAAATTCCTGATGTGGATGGTTTTTTCTTTACGACACATTATCTAGCGATGGCTACAATCCGTTATATGGTGAAGCGTGGTATTGATTATCATCATTTTAAAATGGGAGTTTTTCATACGATGGCAGGACTTGATGTCTTGGCTCCGGAAATGTCTGCTACGGTGTTTCCTATAGAAGAGTTAGGCGCGGAGGCTGTTAATATTTTGTTAGCTAATATTCGCGAAGGAAAGGATTTTGTTTTGCAAGCTAAGGTATTGCAGAATACTTTTTTGCCTAGTATAGGGGAAGAGTAATTTTTTTCTTATATTATTTAACCGATTAAATAAACTTGTGTTTAGTGATGATAAAAATATATATGAAGTAATTTAGCTTTGTTAATACTATAATACTGAAAAATACAATGAATATTTCTGAGAAATTTAAAATGGCATATCTACTGCCTGTTTTTATTGCTTTTTTCGTAATGGGGTTTGTAGATATTGTAGGAGTATCTACAAGTTATGTAAAAAGTGATTTTGCTTTAAATGACACATTGGCAAATTTATTGCCAATGATGGTGTTTGTTTGGTTTGCAATCTGCTCAATACCCACAGGGGTACTTATGGGAAGGATTGGCCGTAAAAAGATGGTTCTTTATAGTTTGGCATTGACTTCTCTGTCGATGATTCTTCCTTTATTAGGTTATTCTTTTCCTGTAGTACTTGTAGCATTTATGCTACTGGGTATTAGTAATACTATGTTGCAAGTATCATTAAATCCATTGTTAATGGATATGATACGACCGGAAAGAGTTACAAGTATGATTACGTTAGGAAATTTTGTGAAAGCAATTTCGTCAACGTTGGGACCGCTAATTGTAAGTATGGCCGTTGGTAAATTCCAGAACTGGCATTTGATATTTTGGGTTTATGCGATACTTTCTTTGTTTTCTTTTCTATGCTTGTTACCTGTTCGGGCGGAGGAAACAAAGTTTGTAGAAACTCAAAAAGGGATATCTCGTATTTTGGGATTGCTCAAATCGAGTAAAATGTTACTGATTTTTTCTGTGATATTGTTGAGTGTTGGGTTTGAAATAGGTCTGATGACAACTGTTCCCAAATATTTAGTAGAAAGATGTTCTTCTCCTATTGCAGAAGCAAGTATTGGATGTAGTGTTTATTTTGTGGGACGTACACTGGGGACTTTTTTAGGTAGCTTTTTATTTACCCGGTTCAATGCTAAAAGGATGATGACCTGGAGTGTATTGGGAGGAATTATATTTATGGGATTATTTCTCATTTTAGGTAATTTGATAGGAATGATGGTACTTCTCTTCTTTATTGGATTGACTTGTGCCAATATTTTCCCATTTGTTTTTTCTCAAGGGTTACAAACTAATCGTGAGAAGGCAAATGAGGCTTCTGCCCTGATGATTATGGGAGTTGCTGGTGGAGCTATACTTCCGGTTTTTATGGGGATGATAGCTGATGCAAGTAACCAGTGTTTCAGTTTGTTGCTTCCTCTTGCTGTGTTGGTATATATTTGGATTGCTTTATATAAAATTTAATCATATAGGATATTATAATGAAAACAATGACTTCTTTGGAACGATGCATGGCTGTATTGAATGGAGAAATTCCTGATTTTCTTCCAGTCGTGCCTCAAAGTTTTATGTTTGCAGTAGAAACTGCTGGAATGAAAATCAGTGATGTGAATAAGTGTGGAAGGAAGATGGCGGAAGCTCACCTTGTATCGCAGGAAAAGTATGGTTATGATGGCTGTGTTGTAGATTTTGATGATGCAACAATTGCCGAAGCCGTAGGAGCTAAAGTAATTTTCCGTGAAGATGAACCGGCAACAGTGGATGAAGAACAGCCTGTGCTGAAAGATTTAAGAGATGTGTATGACTTGCCTTTACCTGATCCGATGAAATCGGGACGTATCTGTGAATGGTTAGAGGCAACGAGCCGGTTACGTGAAAAAATAGGCGACCGTGTGTTTATCATGGGGCGTGCAGATCAAGGTCCCTTTAGTATTGCATGCTTATTGAGAGGAACCACACAGTTTATGATGGATTTAATGACAGAAGATCCGGCCCTGATTCGAGATGTGTTAGATTATTGCAGACGCGCAAGTGTCATTTTTGCAAAAGCGCAGAAAGATGCAGGTGCTCATGCAACTTCAATTGGGGATGCGTTTGCCGGTCCTAATTTAATTTCACCAGATATGTATCGTGAGTTTGCATGGGAGCCGGAGAAGTTGATGGCAGAAGAAGTGCAGGAGTATGGAATCCCTTTCTCTATTCACATTTGTGGAAATACCAATGGTATTATCCGTGATATGGGTACGACAGGTGCTAAAATTTTAGAAGTTGATTGGATGTTGGATATGAGGGAAGCTCGTAATGTAGTTCCAAAAGACACGGTATTAATGGGAAATATAGACCCGAGCTTCCCTTTAGTTTTAGGTACTCCGGAACAGATAGATGAAGCTGTTAAAAATCTGATAGAGGCTACCAATGGATATCGTCATATTATAAGTTCAGGATGTGCCATGGGTAGAAATACTCCTCCAGAAAACTTTAAAGCATTTATAAAGGCGGCCCGTAAATATGGAGCGCATGATGAGATTGTTCGTTTACAAAACAAATAAGATAAATAGGTGAATTATGGCAGATTTGGATAGATTATATGAGTCAATATTGAATGGAAAATTAGAACCGGCTGTAGAAGTTACTCATCAGATTATAGATGAAAAATTGAATATCCAAGAGATTATCAATGGATATATGATAAAGGCTATGGAAGAAATTGGAGATCGGTTTCAGCATCAAAAGGCATTTGTTCCTGAATTGTTGATGGCTGCAAGAGCAATGAAAGGTTCGTTGGAACTGTTGAAGCCTTGTATGAAAGGAAATAATACGGTTACGGTGGGGAAGATTGTGATAGGAACAGTATTTGGAGATTTACATGATATAGGAAAAAATTTGGTTGCTTCAATGTTTGAAGGGTGTGGATTTGAAGTGGTGAATTTAGGAGTGAATGTACCGCCTTCTAAATTTGTAGAGGTTGTGAAGACAGAAAAACCTGATATTCTTTGTTTATCTGCTTTATTGACTACAACAATGAATAATATGAAAGATGTAATTGTTGCATTGGAACAAGCTGGTTTAAGGGATCAAGTAAAGGTGATGGTAGGAGGTGCTCCAGTCAATCAAATGTTTGCTGACCAGATAGGTGCTGATGCTTATACAAGTAACGCAAATGCTGCTGTTTTGAAAGCTAAAGAATTGTTGTCGGTTGCTTAAATAGGAAACTGTTATGAAGATCAATATGAATGAATGGAAAGATACTGTTCTTTCTTCAGAAAAGAGAATAGCAATTCCTATCATGACACATTCAGGTATTGAATTGATAGGACATACAGTAAAAGAAGCTGTTACAGATGGGGAAATACATTATCAGGCTATTATGGCTTTGGCAGAGAAATATCCTTCTTCTGCTTCATCTGTAATTATGGATTTGACGGTAGAAGCTGAAGCATTTGGAGCAGATATCGTTTTTACTGATCATGAGGTTCCTACTGTAGTGGGCAGACTGGTTTCTAACGCGGAGGAAATTGAGGCACTCAAGGTCCCTTCTTTATTGTCTGGAAGAATTCCTGAGTACTTGAAAGCAAACAAACTGGTAGCTGCACATTCAGATAGACCTGTTTTCTCTGGTTGCATTGGGCCATATTCGCTGGCGGGAAGACTTTTTGATATGTCGGAAATCATGATGGCTATTTATATTGAACCGGAAAATATAAAGAAACTGTTGGATAAATGTACTCAGTTTATTGAGGAGTATTGTTTGGCATTGAAAGAAACTGGAGTAAATGGTGTACTTATTGCTGAACCTGCAGCAGGTTTATTATCAGATGAGGCTTGCAGTGAGTTCTCTTCTGCATATGTTCGACGGATTGTGGAGAAAGTACAAGACGAATCGTTCTTTGTAATTTTACATAATTGCGGAAATATGGGACAGTGTACTGGAGCTATGCTTGAAACAGGAGCAGCAGGTTTGCATTTTGGTAATACGATTGATATGGTGGAAACATTGCAACGTTGCCCGTCTGATGTACTGGTAATGGGAAATATTGATCCGGTAGGAGTCTTTAAAATGGATACTTCAGAAGATTTGTATAATAAGGTTGCAGACTTATTGCAAGCTACTGCAGGATACCGTAACTTTATATTATCTTCAGGGTGCGATACTCCTCCGAGAGTACCTTTTGAAAATATAGATATGTTTTATAAGGCTTTGCAGGATTATAATACAAAATGAGATAAATAAAAATGATGTATTCTGTTTAAATAAGATAGAGTCATGAAGGTATATTTAGTCTGGGGATTCTTGGGAGCTGGAAAAACTACACTGATTAATTATCTGTTATCGACCGGTTTTTTCCAACAGAAGAAAGTAGTTATATTGGAAAATGAATCTGGAAGTGAATCTGTAGATGGTACAATGCTGCAATCCTATCAGTATACGGTGGTAGATATAAAAGGAGGCTGTGTATGTTGCACTTTACGTTTGACACTTGTTGAAACGTTACAGAAGATAGAGCAAGAATATCATCCCGATATGGTGTGGATGGAGGCTTCAGGACTTGCTTCATTGGAAGACCTGAAAAGTATACCCGGTTTGGCTTTGGATGGGGTTATTTCTGTACTTGATGTTATGCAGTATCGGTTCCTGATGAAATTGAATCCTGTATTTTACAGACGGCAGTTTTATTTTTCCTCCATCGTTTTTCTTACCAAAACAGATAATATAGATGTAGAACTTGTAGAAGATATCGTTAAAGATTTATGGTCTTTTCAGCCGTCGTTGTATATTGTACGAGATTATGAAGAGTTACGGCATATAGATTGGCAAACTTTTGAAAAAATCTGGAAGGAACAGCAGATGTTGTTTTTACCAGCTATTAGGAATCAACGTATACCTCAGTTTGAAACTCATACTTTTTATTTGAAAACTCCAGTAGATTGGGATTTTTGGGAGAATGACTTTGTTCGTTTGAATAACTTGTTTGGAGGAGATATTATACGAGCTAAAGGAATTTTGACCGACTCTCAAGGAGTAAGTAGGAAATATGATTTTGCAGATGGATGTATGGAAAGTAAGGAGTTTCCAAATGTTCATACAGATGGAAAAAATTTTCTGTCTATTTGGTGGAATTCGAGTGTAAAACATAGCCCTGATAGTTGGTTGAGTTTTTTTCTTAATGCACAGGAGTTGTCTTGTAGTGTTACAGAGTTGGAATTGAAGAATGAAAGTTTATGTGAATTCTTAAATTTTGATTTATCAATGCTGACTCCGGATTTGACTGATATTCTATATCGTTTGAAAAGAGAAGCTTTAGCTGTATGTAATCCAAGATTTGGAGTTCGGTTTGTAACTGGAAATAAGATAGATAAATCTCATCTTAAGGTCGGAGGAATATCTTTTCAACCTTCTTATATTATAACCAAGACATTACAGAATGCAGATTTTTATATCTTAATGGTTTCAACGGTAGGCAAAGAACTGGATTCTTGGATAGAAGCCAAAAAAGAATCGGGTGATGTAGTAGAAGCTTTTATTGCAGATGGTATAGGATCGGCATTAGCTGAAGAAATTGTTGCTTATGGGCAAAAGAAAATCGAAAAATTGTTGCAACAATGGGGCTTGAATGCAAGTAATGCATATAGTCCCGGGTATTGTGATTGGAATGTTTCAGAGCAAAAAATGTTTTTTTCATTGTTACCATCTGCATTTTGTGATATTCAGTTGACTGACTCTTGTTTGATGCTTCCGATAAAATCGGTTAGTTCATTGATAGGAGCAGGAATGAAAATCCAGAAGAAAGCATATGGATGTGCTATTTGTAAGAATAAGAATTGTTATAAACGTAAATTATAAGATTAATATCAGATAAGTAAAATGAAACAGATCGATACTTATACATATACAGGTAAAGGATATAATCCTTTCCTGATTGATAAAGACTGGCAAATAGCCCAATTGAATTTTGAGGAGGGACAGGGTTTTCACGATTTGAAAAAAATAGACAAGCATCTGTTTACAGACGAAGCCTTTATATTAAAAAAAGGTGTAGCTGTACTGATTTCTGCCACACTTGATAATGAAAATGTAGAATTTGAAGTAATAAAGATGAAAGAAGGGATTGTGTACAATATTCCAAAGGGAGTATGGCATAATATAGCTTTGTCTACAGATGCAGAGGTTTTTATCGTTGAAAATAGCAATACTCACTTGTCGGATTTCGAATATTATTATTTGTCAGAAAAAACGATACAACGCTTAAATTCTTTGATTGACAGTGTTTGTAACTGTGTGTAATCCGAGAAGAAATATTATTTTAGAAATAGAATCTTATTTTAGATGAAACCACAGATGTATATGCGAAAAAAAATCTTTATAAGTTTGTTCTTTTTACTTGGAAGTCTTAGTAATGCAGCCCAGATTGATCCGGTATCACCGGTGAAGTTTAAGCAGGAAAACGAATATAAGATACTTTCTTTTGTAAAATTAGATAAACCGGCAGAAGGTAAGCTGAAAGGTTTTTTAGACGGGAAGCCGTGTGAAGTGATCTCTACGGAACGGCCGGACAGTTTTCTGGTGTGGCTGCCCATGATTGGAGACCGTGCAGTGCTGAGTATTAAGGAGGGGAAACAGAAGATACTCGAACAGACCATTGTTCCCTATATTCCCTCGGATTGGGGATACTTTAAAAACGGTACTATCCATATTATTCAATCTTCACATCAGGATATAGCATGGATGGATACACCGGATTATTGTCGGAAAGACCGTATCGACAATATTATTCTTCCGGCTTTAGAGATGATGAAGAAAAATCCTTCATTTAAGTTTGAAATGGAGCAGACATTGAATCTGATGGAATTTCTGGAAGCTCACCCGGAAAGAAAAGAAGAAGTTGCCCAATTGTACAAAGAAGGACGCTTTACATGGGGAGCTACTTACAACCAACCTTACGAAGGACTCTCTAGTGGAGAACAGTTGGTTCGTCAGGCGTACTATGGAAGAAAATGGGTGAAAGAGAATTTCCCCGGATGTGATGACTTGGTAGCCAATAACATCGATGTGCCGGGACGTACCTGGCAGATGCCTCAGATTTTGGCTAAGAGTGGAATACCTAATCTGTTTGTCAGCCGTATGGCAGAAGGTTTGTACGACTGGTATGCTCCGGATGGTTCTAAGGTGCTCACTTTTACTCCCGGCAACTATGGTTGGGCCTCTCTGATGTGGAAATTCTTCGATCAGGATGCTCCTACTGCGCTGCATAAGCTTCATCATCGCACTCAGTTGTGGGGAGACTATTTCAAGAAGCATGCCATTCCTCCTCATTATGCTATTCTGATGAGCTGTGATGCAACGAAGCCAGTCGATTTCCAGCCTGTTATTGATGAATGGAATCGGATTGCAGAAACCGCCGGCGTTGAATTGCCTCGTCTTAAAGCCTCTACCTCTGAAGAGTATTTTGAGGCAGTCCGGGGAGAAAATACATCTTTCAGAAAGATAGAAGGCGAGCGTCCCGATTTGTGGCTTTATATTCATGGACCTGCCCATTATCAGGCTACTGCTTATAAGCGGGAGGCAGCGGTACTCCTTCCGGCAGCAGAAGCGTTTACCTCTTTCTGCTTATGGGAGAAAGGTAAGTTGGATACATATCCCCGTAATATATTCGATCGTGCCTGGATGGCTTCTATCTATCCGGATCATGGTTTGGGAGGCAAGAATGGAGAAATCACAGATGCGATTTTTGAGGATAGTCTGAAGGTGGGACGCGATTTGGGTCAGTCTATGTTGAATGATGCTTTGGAGCAGATTGTTTCGGAAGTCAATACCCGTAAAGGGAATTATGTGGTATTTAATGACCTTTCCTGGAACCGGAGCAAGTGGGTAGAAGTGCCTGTTTCTTCGGCTCGTGCTCTTGTTAGAGACGAGCAGGGAAATAAGGTTGCTTCTCAGGTTCTTTCGGACGGAAAGGGTGGATATCGTCTGATTTTCATGGCAGAAAATGTTCCTTCTATGGGGTATCGTACTTACACCGTGAAAGAAGGAAAGAGTGTCAAAATGGAAAATCAAGGAGTAAGTTATAATTCGAACACATTGGAAAACCGGTATTACAAGGCCGTTTTGGGCAATGGAGGAATTCTTTCTCTATACGATAAAGAGTTGGGAAAAGAAGTGATGCATACTTCGAAATTTGCTTGTGGTGATGTGATTGAGTTAGGATATACAGGAAATGGAGCGGGAGAATTTACCCGTATCACCGATGTGACTCCTGGAGATATTACTCCACTCAGTTCGATGCCGGCCCGATGGAAGGTCAGCGATTCGGGGGAACTGTTTACCCGCTTTGTGAATGAACAGCCTACCAAACATGCAGTAATAGTACAGACTATTACTTTTCACCATACCGAGAAGAAAATAGATTTTGATGTTACCTTGAAAGATTTTGATGGAGAGCACAACCGTCAGTACCGTATTGCATTCCCTGTAAATATCATGAGTGGGGCCGATGTGCATTATGAGGTCCCGATGGGAGTGGCGCAAGTCGGCAAAGATGAGTTGAACATTCAGCCCGGTGGATGGGCCTGGGGGGGAACTTATGTACATCATCCTAAAGACAGTCATCCGCGTGAAATCCAGAATTTTATTTCTGCCAGTGGCAGTGGCTTGGGAGTGACAATGTCATCTTGCGTAGCTGTAGCCGATTGGGTGGATCCTTCTCGTGAGATTGCATCGTATCCTGTATTGCAGGGAGTACTTCTTTCTTCTCATAAGAGTTGTCATGGTGAAGGCAACTGGTATCACCAGAAAGGAACGCATCACTTCCATTTCTCTCTGACTTCTCACCAGGAAGGGTGGAAGAAGGGATATCAGTTTGGGGTGGAGGCAAATCATCCTCTGTTCAGCTGCCGGAAAGAGAATGGTGCCGGCAGCCTGCCTGCTGCCCAAAGTTTCCTGCAAGTATCCGATCCGTTTGTAGGGGTATCTGTGATTAAAAAGACAGATGATGGAAACAATCTGATTATTCGTCTGGTAGAGATGGAAGGCAAAGACAAAGAAGTAGAAGTGACGCTTCCTCAAGAAATAAAAGAAGTAGTACGTACCAATTTGATTGAAGAAGAGGAAGAACGGTTGAACTTGTCTGGAAAGACTTTACGGCTTAAGATAGGACATCATGCTATCGAAACGTTTAAGTTGGTCTTGAAATAATACCGCTTTTTAAGACTATATGAAGACGGGTTAAAGTGAAACGGTAGAAGAATCATTATATGCTGATGAACTTTGCGTGTTATGTTCGACGACGCTGAATGTATATCCAACGTCGTCGAATGGACATTCAGCGACGTTGGATGCATAATCGTCGACGCCGGTTGAACTCTTGTTCAAATAAGATGGAATGATAGAGCACTAAACATAAGAATAGAAAATATAATTATACATTTAGAACGATGAAAAAACTGTATTTAGCTGTATTGGGGCTATGCTCGCTGACTGCTGCACATGCACAGTTCGAGAATAAGTTGTATACTTGCGATAAGGAAACGTATTCGCTGTTGAAAAATCTGTCCGAGTCACAACTTGGCAAGGGGAGTATTTATCTGTTTACGACCACACATCAGGATTTGGCCTGGTTGGATCATATTGATGCGTGTATTGCAGACCGTGATACATTGTGGCTGACTCCTTTCTTGGAACGTCTGCAGGAAGACCCTACCTTTAAGATGGATATCGAGCAAACTTCTATTGTGATGGAGTATTTGCACCGGCATCCCGAATCGAAGCCTCTGTTCGATAAATATATAAAGGAAGGACGTATCTGTATTGGCGGTACTTTTATTCAGCCTTACGAAGAAATGTATGCCGGAGAATCGTTGGCACGACAATTTTATTTGGGAGCACGTTGGTTGAAAAAAAACTTCGACGGATATCAGACTTTGTCGTACTTCAATGTGGATGTGCCGGGGCGCACGCTGCAAATGCCGCAGATTATGAAAAAAGCAGGAGTCGATAATCTCGTCATCAGTCGTCATGAAAGAGGGTTGTTTTACTGGAAGGCTCCCGATGGGTCGAAAGTCCGGACTTATACCCCGGGTCATTATATTTATTTCTATAACGTAATGGCCAAGGAAGATACAGCTGCAGTAAAAGAACTTGGAAAAGAGGCTGTACTGTGGTATACTAAATACAATGATGTGAAGAAAGCACATACCGTGATGCCGGCCATGCTGAATTACGAATTGAAGTGGGATCAGAAGCCTGTAAAAAATACCCCGGTGTTTATTGATAAGTGGAATCAGGTAGAATATATCCGCCAGTATGGAGAGAAAAAGTGGGAAAAAGTAAACCTTCCGAAATTTGAATATGCTACTGCTGATAACTTTTTCAATGCTTTGGACTTGTCTACACAGAACCTGCCGGAAATTTACGGTGAGCGTCCTAATGTATGGCTCTATATCCACGGCCCTTCGCACGAACAGGCCATTACCAAGAGCAGAGAAGCAGACCGGATGTTACCGGCTGCAGAAGCTTTGTCGGCTTCGCGGGCATTGATAGAAGGAACATTTAATGCTTATCCGGTAGAGCGGCTCAATGAGGCATGGAAAGCTAAAATTTACCCCGACCATGGCTGGGGAGGTAATGGTGGAGTAATGACCGACAATGAATTTCGCCGTAAGTTTGAATTTGCATATGCAGAAGCGAAGGATATGATTTCCGATCAGACCGGTTTTCTTGCTGCATCTGTCAAAACACAGCAGGAAAAAGGACGTCCGGTGGTGTTGTTCAATACCCTGTCGTTTGCCCGTAATGTGCCGGCTGAGGTGCCTGTACGTTTTGAAGAAGGATATGCCCGTGGACTTGTCTTGACTTCTTCCGATGGGGGAAAGATACCGGTTCAATTGTCAGAAGTTACGCATTATGCCGATGGCAGTATCGAATCGGCTGTATTGCATTTTGTGGCGGAAACGCCTTCTATGGGGTTGAATACTTATTATGTTAATCCTTCGGATGAGGCTGTGCAGGTGTCACATCATGCAGAAAATAATCAGTTGGAAAACCGTTTCTATAAGATTGAATTAGTGAAAGGAGGTATTCGTCAGATTTGGGATAAGGAGTTGAACCAACCGTTGCTTCAAACCGATAAGTTTATGGGAGGGGAGATTATAACCATGCGCTCTTTTGGCAATGGAGCCGGTGAGTTTGATGCAGTGCAGCAGCCGGATATGGAAGGCTTTGACAAGACCACTCTTCATGCGGCCGACTGGGAGATGGTAGAGAACGGTCCTGTTTATACTTCTTATAAAATGCGTACTCCAATTCGTCATGCAGTAGTAGAACAGGTAATACGGGTATACCATGATGTGAAGCGGATTGACTTCGATGTTGATTTGTTGAACTGGGAAGGAGTGATGTACCGTGAGTTCCGTATGATGATGCCACTGGCCTTGAACCAGGCTGAAGTGTCGTACGAAGTACCTTATGGTGCACTTACAGTAGGTAAGGATGAAATGCCGGGAGCAGCAGGCGAACGTTATTATGTAGAGAACAGTAAACAGCACCCACGAGGCATCGGCAATTGGATTAGTGCTTCTTCTGGAAACGTTGCGGTCACCTTGTCGTCTTCTGTGGCAGTAGCCGATTATATTGATCCAACCGAAAATCCGGTCGGTTATACCATTTTGCAACCGATACTGATGGCTTCCCGCCAGAGTTGCCACTATCAGGGTAATTCTTATTTCCAGCCGGGAGACCATTCTTTCCGTTTTTCATTGACTTCTCATGAGAGTGGAAGCATTGCACGCGAGGAACAGGGCGTATCTGCCAATGAACCTTTAGTGGCTGTATATCAGCCTGTGCAACAGAAAAACGCCGCGCTGGCAGAACAGACTTCGTTCTTGACTACGAATAATTCTCTTGTAAAGGTAACTGCATTCAAAAAATGTGAAGACGATAATTCTTTTATTGTTCGTCTGTACAACACTTCTGCAGAAGAACAAAAGGTAAAACTCGAATGCATGGGGCAGACCTTCGATTTGATTAAGACTAATCTGATTGAAGAGGAAATCCAGCCGGAAGATGAAATTGTACTGGGTAAATATGCGATTGAAACTTATAAACTGAAAATAAAAAAATGAAAAAGATGAAAATGCAGCCGAAGAAAGTTTTAGCCTTGTTGGGGATGGCTTGTTTGTTGGCTTCGTGTCAAGGGCAGAAGCAACTGACAGAAACTCCAGCCGAATCGTTGACGCAATATGTTGATCCGCTGATTGGTACAGCGCATTGCCGGTGGTTTCATTTTGCTCCAGGTGCACTGCCTTTTGGTTTGGCCAAGCCGGCATCAGCAACCAATGCAAGTGTTGGAAATAAAGGAGGTTGGGAGGCAACAGGCTATGATTACAGAGATACTTCGATAGAGGGTTTTCCCTGTTTGCATGAATTTCAGGTGGGGGGTATCGTACTGATGCCTACCACAGGGAATCTGGTAACAGTGCCGGGTCCTGTCAACTCTAAAGGAGAAGGGTATCGGTCTTCTTTCGATCATGCTGATGAAATTGCACGTCCGGGTTATTACTCTGTCTTGCTGAAGGATTATAATATAAAAACAGAACTGACTGCTACCCAGCGTGTGGCTTATATGCGATTTACTTTCCCGGAAGGAAAGCAAAGTAATGTTTTGTTTGATATAGGTAATCGTCAGGGAGAAAGCGGACCGGTATTGGATGCCGAAGTGAATGTCGTAGAGAATGGATTGGTTGAAGGATGGGTAGAGACTTTGCCCTTATATTGCGACAAATATCAAAAGGGGGCCAGTATCAAAATGTATTTCTCTGCTGAAATGGACAAGAAGCCTGTGGCTTCGGGAACCTTCCTGAAAGAGAAGATTTTTAAAAATCAGAAAAGCATAAAAGGAGTGGGAGCCGGGGCTTATCTGACATATGAAACCGGACAGGGAGAAGAGGTGACTGCCAAAGTGGGCCTTTCGTATACTTCTGTGGAGAATGCAAGAATGAACAGAGAGGTGGAAACCGAACAAGGAAAGCTTTCTTTCGATAAAGTGAAAGAGATGTCTAATCAGACTTGGGAGGATTATTTAGGACGTATTCGTGTAGAAACCAACTCGAAAGAAGATAAAGTGAAATTTTACACAGGCTTGTATCATGCTATTTTGGGACGAGGATTGGCCAGTGATGTAAATGGAGCTTATCCGAAGAATGACGGTACGATAGGGCAACTTCCGATGAAAGATGGGAAACCTGCGTTCTCGTTCTACAATACCGATGGTATATGGGGCGGCCAGTGGGGACTGGTACAGGTATGGGCTTTGGCTTATCCTGACTATCTTTCGGATTATGTGAGTACGCATGTGCAGGTGTATAAGGATGCAGGCTGGATGGGCGATGGCATTGCCAATAGCCGTTATGTATCGGGAGTGGGAACCAATCAGTTGGGTAATGTGATTGCGGCTGCTTATTTGTGCGGTATTCGTGATTTTGATGTAGAGGCAGCTTATCAGGCAGCGCGGAAGAATGAACTGGATGGAACAAACCGTCCGATGGGAGCCGGAAAACTGGATACCGATAAATTCTTGAAATACGGATATGTACCTCATTTGGATAAAGGTCCATGGCCCGATGAATCGTGGATGTTCTCTGCTTCTCATACATTGGAATATTCGTTTGGTGCCTATGCTGTGGCACAAATGGCTAAGGATATGGGCAAGCAGGAAGATTATGAACGTTTGATGGAATTGTCCAAAGGTTGGGAGAAAATATACGATTCGGAATTGAATCTGATCCGTCCACGCTGGGAAAATGGAGAGTTTATCGGTGATTTCGACCCGATGCAGGTCTGGAGAGGATTTCAGGAGGGAAATTCATATCAGTATACATTCTATGTACCTCACAATCCAAAAGGTTTGATTGCCAAGATGGGTGCAGAGGAGTTTACAGCCCGTTTGGACAGTATTTTTACATGGTCTCAGGATAAACTGTTCAGTGGAGGTACGACTGTTGATGCTTTCTCTGGTTTGCAGACGTATTACAATCAGGGAAATGAGCCTTGTTTGCATATCTCATGGCTGTTCAATGAGGCCGGACGTCCGTCTTTGACTCAGAAGTGGGTACGTGCTATCTTGGATGAATTTTATGGAACCGACGGTATTCATGGCTATGGATATGGACAGGATGAAGACCAAGGACAGTTGGGAGCCTGGTATGTAATTTCTTCGCTGGGAATCTTTGATGTGGCCGGTCTGGGTAATATCAATCCTCAGTTTGCTCTGGGTAGCCCGAAGTTCGATAAGGTTACTATTCAGCTTGATTCTACTTATTATAAAGGAAAAGAGTTTGTCATTGAAACGGTGAATAACAGCCAGACTAACAAATATGCTCAAAAGTATATGTGGAATGGTGAACCGCTTTCTTCTTTATACATACCTTTCCATAAAGTAACCGAAGGAGGCACTTTAAGAGTAGAGATGGGTAGTGAGCCAAAAGATCAGTATCAAGACTGAAAAGATTAGGATAATTCTGATGGGATGTTCTATTCTGCTGTTGAATCTGAGTATTTGTTTAATGAAGTAAAATAGATTATATCCTTTCATAGTACGATAATTGGTTGTCCTTTTAAGAAGACTGCCGTGTGGAAATATTATATATCCACACAGCAGTCTTTATTTTTACAAATAGATATGAAAGAATATTTTCGGGAATCTGTTAGCAGTTATGCAGCATGGATAAAACGTGTTTTTGCTCTTCGTACGCTGATACAAGATATTTTGTTGTTTAATAAAGAAATAGTATTGCTTGGATATAGAAATGTCAGTCATTATTCTATAATTTACAATGTAAACTTGTAGTTTAAATAACATAAAAAAGTTTTTCTGCATTTTTATAAATCGGAGAAAATATGTATATTTGCACGCAATAAAATCTAAAGCATAAAGCCCTATGTCATTTATTGCAGATAAAGTTGTAATGGATGGATTGACTTACGATGACGTATTGTTAATCCCTGCCTATTCTGAAGTATTACCTAAAGCTGTCGAACTCTCGACAAAGTTTTCACGCAACATTGATTTGAAAATTCCGTTTGTAACCGCTGCCATGGATACTGTTACCGAGGCACAGATGGCTATTGCCATTGCTCGTGAAGGAGGTATCGGTGTAATCCACAAGAACATGTCTATTGAAGAACAGGCTCGTCAGGTAGCAATTGTAAAACGTGCCGAAAACGGTATGATTTACGATCCGGTTACCATAAAGAGAGGTTCTACTGTAAAGGATGCATTGGATATCATGGCCGATTATAAAATCGGAGGTATTCCGGTGGTAGACGATGAAAACTATCTAGTTGGTATCGTAACTAATCGCGACCTTCGTTTTGAAAAGGATTTGACAAAGCGTATCGATGAGGTGATGACAAAAGAAAACATTGTGACTACCGATCAGGCTACCGATATGGAAACTGCCTCAAAGATTCTGCAGGAAAATAAAATTGAAAAACTGCCGGTTGTAGATAAAGACGGTAAACTGGTTGGTTTGATTACTTATAAAGATATTACAAAGGCTAAAGATAAACCGATGGCTTGTAAAGATGCAAAAGGACGTTTGCGCGTAGCTGCCGGTGTAGGTGTGACTGCTGATACATTACAGCGTATGGAAGCTTTGGTAAACGCTGGAGCAGACGCTATTGTAATTGATACAGCACATGGCCATTCTCTGTCTGTAATTGAAAAACTGAAAGAAGCTAAAAAGCGTTTCCCGAATATTGATATTGTAGTAGGTAATATTGCTACTGGAGAAGCTGCTAAAGCTTTGGTTGAGGCTGGTGCAGATGCAGTGAAAGTGGGTATCGGTCCGGGATCTATCTGTACAACTCGTGTGGTAGCAGGTGTAGGGGTTCCTCAGCTGACTGCTGTATACGACGTGGCTAAGGCCTTGGAAGGTACAGGTGTTCCTTTGATTGCTGATGGTGGATTGCGTTATTCTGGTGATGTAGTGAAAGCATTGGCTGCCGGAGGTTACTCTGTTATGATTGGTTCACTGGTAGCTGGAACAGAAGAATCACCGGGTGATACAATTATCTTCAACGGACGTAAGTTTAAGTCTTATCGTGGTATGGGATCGCTGGAAGCAATGGAAAATGGTTCAAAAGACCGTTACTTCCAGGGGGGTACTACTGATGTGAAGAAATTGGTTCCAGAAGGTATTGCTGCTCGTGTTCCTTATAAGGGAAGTTTGTACGAGGTAATCTACCAGTTGGTGGGTGGTTTGCGTGCCGGTATGGGATATTGTGGTGCTCATAATATTACAGAACTTCATAATGCGAAGTTTACCCGTATCACTAATGCAGGTGTATTGGAAAGCCATCCTCACGATGTAGCTATTACTAGCGAGGCTCCTAACTATAGCCGTCCGCAATAAGGATAGAATTATATTATAGTTTTATATATTTGTCATCCTGAATAAAGCGTGACCTTTATTGTTTGAATAAAGGCTTCCGTTTTGTTCAGGATGGCTTGTTCATAGAGGAATATTAGACTGATTATGTGGAAACGGACTTTATCATGTGGAATATTGTTATTGTTCATGGCGTGTTTGGCTTATGGAGAAAACAATGAGGTCTTGTTACGTGTCAACGGAGAAAATGTGACAACGAATGAGTTTGGCCGTTACTTGAAAAAATATGCGGCTTATCATCATCGTGTGAAACCACAGGATTATCTGAGTGATTTTGTCCTTTTCAAATTGAAAGTAACAGATGCATTAATGCATCGATGGGATACATTGCCTGACTTTAAACGCCAGTATATGGCTCTTCGGGAGGACTTGTTGAAACAGAGTAGCAAGTATCAGAAGAGTGTGGAACAGGAAGAAAAAATAGGCTTTTCGTGTCTGACTTTACCGCTACCACAACGGGGGAGTAAACAGGAAGAGGCAAAAGCTTGTGCATGTATGGATTCTGTATATGCTTTTTTACGTCAGGGAGGTTCTTTCGATGATATTGCTGCTCGATGGGCGGAGCGAATAGATTACAGGAAAGAGGTATGGGAGTCTGAGGTCTGTTTGCTGAATGAGTTTAAAGAGCAGTTGTCTGTACTTCAGGTAGGAAATTTTTCTTCTCCTTTTTTCTCTCCGATGGGGCTTCATATTATTCGCTTCTTGGGACGTAAGGAAGGAAATGTTGTTACTCCGGTAAAATATTCTCAGACAGAAGAGGAAGAAACTCTATATTGGAAAGAAATATACGATGGTTTATTGGCTTCGTATTGGGACAGACGAGTAAAGGTTTTGCCCGATGAACTTCCTCAGCAGGAATTGGAGGATTACTTTTACCGGAACCGCAAAAAGTATGAATGGGAATTTCCTCATTTTAAGGGAGCTGTTGTACATTGTTCCAATAAAAAGGTTGCTTCGAAGATAAAGAAGCGTTTAAAGAAACTTCCTATGGAGCAATGGGCGGATGAACTGTCACGTTGGGGAAAATCTGACTCTATTTTCCGCTCGGAGATAGAAGTGGGATTATTTCAGATAGGAACGAATGCATATGTCGATAAACTCTCTTTTAAGTGTGGAGAGTATCCTGTACATCCTCGTTATGCTTATTCATTTGTTATGGGAAAACGGTTGAAGAAAGGGCCGGACAGTTATCGGGATGTATACGATGAGGTTGTTAAAGATTTTCGGAAAGAAAAAGAAACAGTCTTTTTGGAAAATCTGATGCAGCGTTTTCATGTAGAAATAAAGCAAGACGTTTTAAAAACAGTTAATTGTGACAGAAATAATGAAGAATAATGTATCTTCGTTCACTAATTTATAGGTAATTGAAATAAATGACAAAATTAAGTATAGTCGTAGCCGGATTAATCACATTGGCAGGGTGTAGCCAGGCGGTAGACCACAATGGAAAAACTCCATTGGTGGGTATCGGGAAGGATTTCCTTTATAAGGAGGACTTGGAGGCAGTAATACCTGTGGGGTTAAGAGGGGAAGACAGTACTTCTTTTGCTAAGAAATATATACATAATTGGGTAGAAGAAACTCTTCTTTTCCAAAAAGCAGAAGGGAATATACCTAATAGCCGGAAAATTGATGAACAGGTTGCTTCCTATCGGAAAGCTTTGATTATGCATACTTACCAGGAGGAATTGGTGAATCAGCAGCTTGGTACGGAAATTACAGAAGAGGAAATCGAAAAGTATTACCAGCAGAATGTGGGTATGTTTCGTGCAGATCAGCCTTATGTTCAGGGCCTATTCTTGAAAGTCCCGGTTAATACCCCTCAGTTAAATAGGGTACGTTTATGGTATAAAAGTAGTTCGGCAGATGCGATAGATAAACTGGAAAAATTCAGTATTGGGCATGCGGTTAGTTATGATTACTTTTATGATGCCTGGAAACCTGTAACTGAACTGTCTGTAAAATTGCCTTTGAAGCAGTTGGATACAGACTTGGAGTATTTGGAACGTAACCGGAACATAGAATTGAAAGATTCTGCTTTTTGTTATTTCTTGCATGTGGAAAAATTCTTGCCGCAAGGTCAGCAATTGCCGTTGGAATATGCCAAGGGTGAAATAAAAGAGATATTAATTAATTTGAAGCGAGTTGCCTTTATTAATCGGATGAAAAACGATTTGTATCAGGACGCTTTGGAAAATAACGATGTAATTTATTATTAGAATCCAAAATGAATAAATGTAAGTTTGTCAGAACCTGTGTGTGTCTGCTCCTGTTGTGTGTAGGTGCTTCTGCTTACGGACAGGATAATGTGATAGACGAAGTAGTGTGGGTGGTAGGAGATGAGGCTATCCTGAAATCGGACGTAGAAAACGAACGTTTGAATGCCCAATATGAAAATCGTCGTTTCGAAGGAGATCCTTATTGTGTGATACCTGAAGAGTTGGCTGTGCAGAAATTGTTTTTGCACCAAGCTGAAATTGACAGTGTGGTCGTTTCAGATCAGGAAGTCCTTCAGCAGGTGGAAGCACGTACAGCGTGGTTGATTGATCAGATTGGATCGAAAGAAAAAATGGAGGAGTACTATAACAAGACTTCTACCCAGATTCGTGAAATGCTTCGTGAGAATATCCGCGATGGGCTTACCGTGCAGCAAATGCAGCAGAAAATTGTCGGTGATATTAAACTGACTCCGGCTGAAGTGAGAAACTATTTTAGTAAGTTGCCGCAAGATAGTATCCCTTTTGTCCCAACTCAGGTAGAAGTGCAGATCATCACGCAGGAGCCTAAAATACCGGAAGAAGAAATAGAACGAGTGAAAGCTCAGTTGCGTGAATTTACTGAACGTATAAATAAAGGAGAAACAACTTTCTCTACTTTGGCACGTTTCTATTCAGAAGATCCGGGCTCGGCACGTCGTGGAGGTGAATTTGGATTTACCGGACGTGGAGAGTTGGATCCTGCATTTGCGAATGTGATTTTTAATATGACAGATAATAAGAAGATTTCGAAGGTGTTCGAATCTGAATATGGCTACCACATTGCTCAGTTGATAGAGAAGCGTGGTGACCGTGTAAGTTTCCGTCATATTCTGATAAAACCGAAAGTAGACGAGAAAGATATTAATGCTGCTTTGAGCCGTTTGGATTCGATTGCAGATGATATCCGTAAAGAGAAGTTCTCTTTTGATGATGCTGCTACTTGGATTTCTCAAGATAAAGATACAAGAAACAACCATGGTTTGTTGGCAAATCCTCAGACCAGTACATCTCGTTTTGAAATGCAGCAATTGGCAGGTTTGGTTTCACAAGATTTGGCAAAGGTGGTAGAAGGTATGCAGATTGGTGAAATCTCAAAACCTTTTACTATGATTAATGCAAAAAACGGAAAGCAGGTCTGTGCTATTGTGAAACTGAAGAATCGTATCGATGGTCATAAAGCGACTATTACAGAAGACTATCAGCGTCTGAAGAGCATTGTGACTGCAAAAAGAAGCGAAGAAAAACTCCAAAAGTGGATTGTAGATAAACAGAAGAGTACATATGTACGCATTAATCCTAATTGGAGAAATTGTGATTTTAAATATCCGGGATGGATTAAGAAGTGATAAATCAGCATGTTTATAATACCATATGCTTGAAAAGAAAAATAGAAAATATATTTGGAGCGGGCATAGGGTACTTTTATTAAGTATCCTGTGCCTGTTCGGCTTTTGTCTTTTGGCACAGCAACCGGTGCAGCAAAAAGAAGAACCTCAAGTTGCGACTCAGAAAAAGAAACAGCCTAAGAGTAAGGTTTATTTGATACATTCGGATTTGTTGCGTAAGGATGCCCGACATCCGGATGCACAGGTTGTGGTGGGGAATGTAGTTTTCCGCCACGATAGTGTGTATATGTATTGCGACAGTGCTTATTATTATGATAAAATAAGTTCATTTGAAGCTTTCAGCAATGTGCGTATGGAACAGGGAGATACTTTGTTTCTTTACGGAGATCATCTGTATTATGATGGAAACTCTCAGATTGCAGAGATGCGTATGAATGTGCGTATGGAGAACCGTACCACAACGTTGCTTACAGATAGCTTAAATTATGACAGGGTATTTAATTTAGGCTATTATTTCAATGGAGGTACATTGATGGATGAGCAGAATGTACTGACTTCTGACTGGGGACAATATAACCCTTCGACAAAACAGTCGGTGTTTAATTATAATGTGGAATTGGTAAATGCACAGTTTACCTTGACTTCGGATACATTGCAATATAATACAGCTACTAAAGTGGCCAATATTGTAGGACCTTCGGATATTTGGAGTGATAATAATCATATTTATTCGGAAAAAGGAACTTATAATACTTTTACCGGAAAAGCGTTATTGCTCGATCGTTCTATTTTGATGAATGATGGAAAACAGTTGACAGGAGATACCTTATATTATGACCGTAATAACGGATTGGGAGAGGCTTTCTGGAACATGGAGTTGAAGGATACAATCAATAAAAACATGATGACGGGTGACTATGGTTATTACAATGAGAAGACCAAATATGCTTTTGCTACGAAACGTGCTGTAGCAATTGATTATTCACAGCGTGATAGCTTATTCTTGCATGCTGATACTTTATTGATGGAAACTTTTGCACTCGATACAGATTCGACGTATCGGGAAATGAGAGCTTTTCATAAAGTCCGTTTTTATCGTGTTGATTTGCAAGGTGTAGCCGATTCTTTGGTCTTTTCTTCGAAAGACAGCTGCTTGACTATGTATAAGGACCCAATCCTTTGGAATAATAATCAGCAGTTGTTGGGTGAAAAGGTGTTGATGTATATGAACGATAGTACAATAGACTGGGCTCATATCGTCAATCAGGCACTTTCGGTAGAAGCACTTGATTCTGCCCGTTACAATCAAGTGACTGGAAAAGAAATGAAGGCATATTTCAAGAATCGTCAGATGTACAAAACAGAAGTGATAGGCTCTGTGCGTGTTGTTTATTATCCGATGGATTCAGACAGTACATTGATTGGAATGAATGTATCAGAGACTAGTAAACTGGATATATATTTGGTAAATCAGCAGTTGGATAAAATGGTGATGAGTCCGAAATCAAATGGTACGCTTTATCCGATGAATCAGATACCTCCAGGTACGGACCGTTTGGGGAATTTCGTATGGTTTGATTATATTCGTCCGTTGAATAAGGAGGATATATTCAACTGGAGGGCTAAAAAAGTTAGCGATCAGTTGAAGAAGAATACGAGAGAACCAGTTGAATTACCAAATCAGCATTTGTTTGACTCCAAAAAGAAACAGTAGCTATGGGAATGTTTACGATGAGAAAACCACGTGCATATCATCATGAATATATATACGTGGATGAGAGAAAAGAAAAATTGCAGAAAATAGAAGAGAATGCCAAGCGCGATTTAGGTATGGCGCCTCCGAAAGAATTTTCTCCAGAAGACATCCGGGGTAAGTTTATAGAAGGTACTACGTATCTGAAACGCCGTAAGGAAAGTGGACGAAAACCGCTGACCTATGGAGCTTTGTTCATCGCTATTGCGGTGTTATTGTATATTTTGCATTATTTGGTGACGGGAGAATTTTCTTTCTAAAAAGATTGTTATGAGCGATGTGATTCGTTTACTGCCCGACTCCGTAGCTAATCAGATTGCGGCGGGCGAGGTGATACAGCGTCCGGCTTCTGTTGTAAAGGAGTTAGTCGAAAATGCGATAGATGCCGGTGCACACCACATTGATGTGTTAGTGACAGATGCCGGCAAGACATGCATTCAGGTGATAGACGATGGAAAAGGTATGTCTGAAACAGATGCCCGATTGGCATTTGAACGTCATGCTACATCCAAGATTCGGGAGGCTGCCGATTTGTTTTCTTTGCGTACTATGGGGTTCCGAGGTGAAGCCTTGGCTTCAATTGCAGCTGTTGCACAAGTTGAATTACGTACTTGTCAAGAGGGAGAACAATTGGGGACTTCTATCATTATTTCCGGTTCTAAAGTAGAGAGTCAGGAAGCTGTGGCATGTGCTAAAGGCAGTAACTTCAGTGTGAAGAATCTCTTTTTCAATATACCTGCACGCCGTAAATTCCTGAAGTCGAATCAAACAGAACTTAGTAATATTCTTACCGAGTTCGAACGTATTGCATTGGTAAATCCTGATGTATCGTTTACTTTACACCATAATGATACGGAAATGCTGAATCTTCCGGCTATTCAACTCCGTCAGCGTATAATGGGTGTTTTTGGGAAAAAGTTGAATCAAGATTTACTCTCTCTTGATATCAATACGACGATGGTGAAGATACATGGTTTTGTTGGAAAACCCGAAACTGCACGTAAGAAAGGGGCACGTCAGTTCTTTTTTGTAAACGGTCGTTACATGCGTCACCCTTATTTCCACAAAGCAGTAGCCGAGGCATATGAAAACCTTATACCTACAGGAGAGCAAATTTCTTATTTTATTTACTTCGAGGTAGATCCTGCCAATATCGATGTGAATATTCATCCTACAAAGACTGAAATTAAGTTCGAGAATGAACAAGCGATTTGGCAGATACTTTCGGCTGCAGTGAAAGAAACATTAGGACGTTTTAATGCAGTTCCTTCTATTGATTTCGATACGGAAGGAAAACCAGATATTCCAGCGTTCGATTCATTGCCGTATAGTGGGGTAGAGCCTCCGAGAACATCGTATGACCCTTCATACAATCCCTTTAATACCCCTTCACCGGTATCTCCTTCATCCTATTCTTCGGCTTCGTATACTCCTAAGCAGCAGGGAGGGTGGGAGCCGTTCTATCAGGGACTTGATAAAAAGAGTTCGGGTTCAGCTGACTGGCAATATTCTGCTTTCCCAGAAGAAGAAATGCCGGCAGTACCAGTCGAAGAACCTCAGGCTCCATCTTTGTATGATGAACAGCCAGAAGAAGCAATTACAGAAAAAGCAGCTCAACATTATCAGTATAAAGGCAGTTATATTTTGACCTCTGTAAAATCGGGGCTGATGATTATTGATCAGCATCGGGCTCATGTACGTATTTTATACGATCAATATATGGAGCAGATGGAGAAATGTCAACATGCTTCACAGCGAATGTTATTCCCCGATATGGTTCATTTTTCACCGGCAGAAGTACCAGTGCTCGAAGAAATAATGGACGATCTTCATGCTTTAGGATTCGATTTGAGTAGCTTGGGCGGTGGTTCGTATGCGATTAATGGAGTTCCTGCAGGAATTGAAGGGTTAAATCCGGAAACACTTGTTACCAATATGGTGCAGACTGCTATAGAGAAAGGCTGTAAAGTAAAAGAAGAAGTGCAGAGTATGCTGGCTTTATCGTTGGCCAAGGCTGCAGCTATTGTGGCAGGTCAGGTACTCACGAATGAAGAAATGAATAGTTTGGTGGACGGATTATTTGCTGTATCCACTCCAAACTATACTCCGGACGGCAAGACTGTTCTGTCAGTACTGAAGGAAGACGATTTGGAGAAACTTTTCAAATAGGCCTATATTCGTACGGAAAAGTAAGAGAAAAACAGTAGAATAATATCAGATAAGTGAAAGGTTCCGCGGTCTTGGGAAAGAAGACTTGCGGAACCTTTTTTATTGAATAAAAATAAATAAACACCTTGTAAACAGTAAGAATATAACCTCACTATAGTGTATGCAAACAAAAATAAATGTTACTTTTTC
>ERZ834859.845-NODE-845-length-38709-cov-5.281885_pt1 | contig 38709 bp, 36 predicted proteins | sample MGYA00519947_ERZ834859 | MGnify/ENA primary metagenome ERZ834859 (study PRJEB31850, sample SAMEA3708763) | human gut metagenome | biome: human gut; feature: human-associated habitat; material: faeces | place: China | collected 2014 ...
TTTCAATTTCTTCCTTTATCAGACTTCCTACACTTGAAAAGTGCGAACATAAAAACAGTTTCATCAATATTCTCCTTTATATACAAATTCCGATTTGTAAATCATTTTTCTCAAAAGTGCTAAAATTGCTTGCTTTTCAAGGCATCTGGATGTTTCTCTGCTCTCAATTTCCCTTGTTTTTTCCCTTGCTGGAAAAGAACAAGGGAAAGTCTTATTGCACCTTGTCCAACAGTTTCGCGGCATCGCGCTTAGCCTCTCTGCTTGCGTGTGCGTAAATATTCATTGTGGTCGTCACATCCGAATGACCAAGAAGCTCCTGCACGTCCTTCGGTGCTGCGCCGTAGGACAGCAGATTGCTGGTGAAGGTGTGACGAAGCTGGTGGAAATGAAAGCTCTCCATACCGTCCACTCTTTTCTTTGCTGCCCGACACACATTGGAAACCGTTGCCGGAGACTCATACCGGCCATCCTGCCGCACACAGACAAGGCTGATCGCCTGATAGCCCTCTGGAGGATGCTCTGAAACCGGCAGGCTGTAGACCTCATAGTAGGTGCGGTTCTTTTCCTCAATGCTCAGGTAGTAATTCTGGCTGTATAGCGGCCCGCAGGCAAGGCGGTCAAGCATCTGCGTTTTCTTTGCCTCTTTCAAAATCTCCGCCAGTGTGTTGCAGAAATCCACTGAGCGGATCTTTTTGCGCTTCGTGGTGCCAATCTCCGTCCTGTGCCGCGCCGAGTTGTAGCGGATGCTGCGTCTCACCGTCAGCCGCTGCTCCTTCAGGTCAATGTCCTGCCAGGTCAGGCTGCAAGCCTCGCCAATGCGAAGTCCGGTGTAGTACGCGATCTGGATAGGCAGAAGGGCGGGGTTTTTCTTTTTGAACAGCATCTCATTCAATTCAAGAAACTGTTCGTAGGAGATCGTCGGGATAATTGGAACATCCTCATCCGTTCCGTCCTCCGAAAACAGGTCATAATCCTCCGTCCTCTTGCGGTACACGATATACTGCATGGGATTGAAGGAGAGGTACTGCTTCGGGAACACCGCGAAGCGGAACGCACCTTGCAGCACAGCGGAGTATTGCCGCATGGAGCCGCTGCTCAGCGCTTTCCTTACCGTGCCGTCCGGCCATTCACCGCCAAGGCTCAGCAGGTCCAGATAACTTTGCAGATGATCCGGTGAGATCTTCTTCAGCTTACGGTCGGCGATGGGGTGCTTCTTGATGCGTCTGGCTGTGTCGATGTAGGCGGCCACCGTGCCGTTGCTCAGAGAACCGGGCTTCAGTTCCTCCTCAATCCACTTGTCCAGCAGCCCTGCAAGGGTCAGATTTTCGGATTTTGCTACGAATTGCTTTTCCTCATAATCCGCCATGGCCTTGCGGAGCATGGCTTCCGTTTCGCTCTTGCTCTCAGAACCGGGAAACTCCCTCTGAACGCTGTTGCCGCTGGCATCCTCTACATAGAACCGATAGTACCACTTCTTTCCCTTTTTTCTTACAGAACCTTTTGCCATAGTGCTTCTCCTCTCATAGCGGCAAACGGAGCTGTTATGATGTGTTGTCTGCTATTATAGCAGACCTCACATGAACCGGCAAATAAAAAGCTCCGCACTGTCCTGTCCTTCATCTGACCGCACGGACCTGTTCCCGCACCAGAAGATCTGCACCCTGGTTGGCTTCCATGAACTTATGAATGACATCTATGCGGATGATGTATCTTCGCCCAATCCGCAATACGGGAATCTTCTCCCATTCCACGAGCTTCCGCATGGTGTTTCTGCCAATGCCTGTATAGTCTGCGGCTTCTTCAATCGTTAAACCGATTTTATCTGTCATGGGGATACCTCCCAAAATAGTAAAAATTATAGGTTGTTATTATCTCGCTATAAATGATGGCAAAACCGGACGGTGGCTGGCAGCCGCCCACGGGAGTCTCACCCCGGCCCATGCTGATGGGTGCGCCGCGCAATGCTTTGAGGGCGTTCAACGCGGGAGTATCATTATCTGAACGAAGGTCGTTGCCGACTACGGTGCCATGCGCAGATGCAAACTGGCTGAATCGCTCGCTCAAATCCTCCTTTCCGTGCGGATCATGGCGCGCCATTTGCTGGGCTTTGCTCCGTTCAGGTTCGTTATCCGGTTGCCTATGAAATTTTCAAGGTACAGCAGATCCGCGCTTTCGGGCGCGTGTGATATTTGGCTGTGGATCAGCCGGGAAAGGCTCCTATCGGGTGATAAGAACCTTTCCTCGCGGATGCACGAATGGCCCGTTGCAGAGGCGTGGAAAGGGGGACACGCTCCTGCACGAGCTGCTATGGGTTTTAGGCTGTTTTGTTTACCTTGAAGTCAAGAATCTTGGTAATCAGCTTGGTTCGCATCCTGCATACCTTTTCTTCATCGAGGCAAAGGTGCGGAACACCGTTTTCGTCATACAGGGTTCTGGTTGCTAGAGCCGCAATATAACGCTCATAGTGCTTCAGCACAGCATTGATCGCGTCCACATTGCCGGACGCTGCCGCTTCGATGGTCGAGTAAGGCAGCAGAGATGCAGCGGCATTACTCAGATTGCGCGCCATCTTCAGTAACCTCCATTTCTTTTTTCAATTCCTTGAGCGACTGAGCGCGTTTGTATTGCACGGTGCGGCGTACCATGTCCAGCTTGTCCGCAATTTCCTGATCGGTCATATCAAGGAAAAAGGCAAGCAAAACAATGTCACGCTTATCATCCGGCAGCACCGTCAGGGCATTGGCGAGAACTTCGTTTTCGATTGCCACATCATAGCCCTGCACACGAAAATGCGTCTGCTCGGACGGATACTCGTCCAGCACATACATTTGGCGCTCCTGCTCCTCTGACAGCTCCGAAAGGGATACCTCATGGTCGGAACGCCACGCGATATGACGCTCGTAATCGCGGGCTTCTTCACGCAGAACCTTCCTGCAAAAGCTGTCGAACTGATGTCTAACGGTTTTCTTTTGGGATGGTGTCAGCTCCAAGAGTTGTTCACCTCCTCTCATGCACCGAGAGGTCGGCTTTCTTCCCCTTTCGCTTCTATCCCGAATGGAAGGTGCGGTTTTGGCAAAGTTTAATGGAAAACTTAGAATTTTTTTTACTGAGATATGGAGCAGGCATTGAAATAAAAATAGCGGAGGGAAATTGCAAGAATTTCCCTCCGCTATTTTTACCTATCAAAAATCACTCTGCGTATTATAAATCTCCAGACGAGGTAATATCATAACCCCATCAAATACTAGAACGGCAACCGCTTAACTTAATATGTACAGCTTTAGTTGTAAAATGTTAGTATTTTACAACTGCGGACGAAGCAGTCACGGTTTCCGCTACAGAGCCAGATGACGTATACGCTTCGGCAGTGACCACAGTTTGATAATAGTAACCAGGCGCAACAGGCCAACTCTCTTCCATAAAAATTGTACCAGTATCGGTCGCAGTCCATGTTTTGAGCGTGGTCCAAGAACTTCCGTTACTACTACGCTGAAGTTTCATGGTAAGTGAAGCACTATTAGTAATAGCATTAAGAGTCGCTCGGCCTTGACAAATAGCCTGACCGGAATCAGAAATTTTTACAGTCGTAGCAAGACTGTGAATATAGGTTAGCCTACGTTGAATAGTGTCGCCGTTTAGCGTGTCTGGCGCAGCAGCAGAAGCAGACGAAGCCAACAAGCAGACGATAGTAATCAAAGCCAAGACATAAGTGAATGTACGTTTTTTCATTTGTAGAATGCCTCCGTATATTAGTATTGAGGTTATACCTCTATATAAGGAGACACCAAATAACAAAAAACGCAACTACTCTCTTAGGAACTTGTGCCTATGAATTTCACCCCATCCGCCAGTGTTAAAATAGTCTCTCGGTCAACATTATATCCTCTAATTAGTATAAATTTGCTCTGATCAGTGTCTCCCCAAACAACATCTATACTGTTCACAACGATACCACTATCGAACTCATTCTGCTTCTCAACAAGGAGCCCCTCATATCCATGAATTCTCATATTTGTCAGTTCAGCATCTTCGGTATCAATAATATATTCATCACCGTCAGATATTTCAAATATATCAAACAAAATCGTGGCTCCATCTGCATTGATGTATTGAATATATCCGCTGCTTTGACCACCGCCTTGGTATTCAACCGTAAAGCCTTCTGGGACATTTGGAAAATGGTAACCACAAAGTAAGTTCATTGTTTCTGTAGACAAATCAGAAAAGTCTGTTTGATTTGGAGTCATCTGACTTTCCCTTAATGTCAGGGTACTAAAGGTATCAGATACTTCAATTAACAAATTAATAGTCTTTGAGCGAATTTCCGAACTGGCTGCGAACGCTGTAACAAATAGCAATGCGCATATGACTGCGATCATTGCAACCCTGTTTAGCACCCGATAGGTAATTCTGCCTACGGTGTGGCGGCGCTCCTTTGCAAATCCTCGTTTGATCGTTTGGATGCAGCGATAGTCTACAGCCTCCGGAACCGCGGCTAAGGGGTCCTGCTTCAGCCGTTCATTTTCCTCCAACATCTTTTTACCTTCAGTTTCGATGACATCTTCCATTAAAAAGGCAAAAAGCGCATCTTCATATCTTTCTCGCAACTCATCACGTCGGTTCATATTTACAACGCACCTTCCTCAAACTTCATAACCAGAGCAAACGCTCTGCGCCGCGCTCGTGTTAATTTCATTCGGATACTGTCTGACTTACAATTTAATGTGCTCGCAAGCTCTTTATCTGAAGCTCCGATTATGTAGCGGCCTTCCAACAAGAACCGATCCTCCTGCGAAAGCTGAGACCAGACTTCGGATAAAAGATTCCGCTGAGAGACTATCAACGATAGATCTTCCAAAGATGGTATATCTTCGTCGAGCGAATCAGAATGTTCGCCCTCTAATGCTTGCTGCCTTAAATAATTTATGGCGGCGTTTCTAACAGTAGAGACAATATACGCCGTCAAAATGCAACGGTCAAACTGGCGTAATTTAGAGATTTTTTGCATTAGTCCAACCAGCGCATTTTGAACAATATCTTCGCAATCTGTTTGGTTTGATGTGTACTTCCTAGCTGTTGAAAACATTAGTCTATGGAACTCTTCGTAAAGCCAGATCATATAACTTTTGTCATCTGGATCGTCTATGTATGTATTGATAATGGCAAGCATAAAATTGACTCCTGGTATGATTCTGCCTTATAAGGGAGGAGACACTGCAAGTTGGCTATTTGCAACAGCACAAAATAACGCGCATACTACACGGACATCTATCGCCGTATTTAAGTACGGTAAAACAGAATAATTTCAAAAAAATTAGAGTTTAGAGCATAAATAGTGTGATTTTGCCGTATCGAACTCCTGGAAATATATAATATTAAATTATCACAAAACGGGGGAGTTAGCAATGGCAAACTTGGGGGAACTATTAGCTGAACTTCGCCATGATCGGGGTCTAAAGCAGGAAGAACTGGCGGATATTTTGCATCAAAAGCACAATCTCAAGTTATGAACGTGGGCAGCAGTTACCTCCGCTTGATAAATTGGTGTGCTTAGCAGACTTCTTTCATGTGACGACAGATTATCTCTTGGGACGCTGCGATGTGTCTGTTTCTCCAGATTCATTGAATGCGGAACTTCTACCGCATAAGACAGCTGCCAGTGTAATTCGAGATATTGGAAATTTAAGCTCAGAACAGAAGCGGGCACTTGCTGTTATCATAAATGACATGAAAAAACTAAGCACGATCTTAGGGGAGGTTCAATAACTCAAAGTATGGTTCCCTTTTGTATACTAGCTATAGAAAATGAAGATGACCGAGAATTTATGACTCGGTTGTATTTAGATTACAGCCGCCTGATGCAACAGCAAATCACTAAAATTGTCCAAGACGAGTGGGCTGCGGAAGACTTGATGCAAACTACCTTAGTGAAACTCATTGACAAGGTACAAGATTTGCGCACTAAAGACCGGAATCATCTGATCAACTACATTATCTCTGCCTGCAAGAATCAAGCACGAAATTATATGAGAGATAAGAACAGGCACGCAGAATACTCCATTGATGAGTATCTTGATACGCCAAACCCCCATGATGGAGCGGATGAAATTGAAATGCGATTAGCGTACACAGATGAACTGGAGCATTTATCCAAAGTTTGGCCGAAGTTAGATGGGCGAAGTCGTTATCTGTTGGAAAGCCATTATATATTGGAAAAATCGCCGTATGAGATAGCAGCAAATTTAGGAATCAAGCCGGACAGTGTCAGAATGGCATTGACACGAGCTCGAAAAGCTGCATATGCACTGTTAGCAAAAGAATAGTCCATTCAAAAGAGGGAGCACCTGCACGAAGGTGCCCCCTCAAAATTTTAGTAAAATTATCGAAAAAGGTGTTGCAAACTTCCTCAGTTATTGTTTCTATTAATAGGATTAACATAAAATCATGGGGGAGGTGAGGCCAATGTATCAGTAATCGTCGCAGTTTTTGACTATGTTCAGAAATTGCTGTAGTTGCAATTCGAATACGAAAATCAACTATCTTCGAAGAACTATAGTTATATTTTGTCACAGATAGTGTCGAACACCTAAAAATAGGCGCAAAAATTGCAGGAGGTAAAACTGATGAGAAAGAATACTAAGAAATTGTCCACTCTTGGATTAGCATTAGCATTACTACTTTCTATTTTCACTACAAGCGCTTACGCAGTATCCCTGCCTACATCCGAAGTAACGTCCGAACCTGTGACAGGCGAAACATCTCAGTTGGATGATTCCATTATTGCTGAAGCAACGACAGAGGACGCTACAGATACTACGAATCTGTTGGATGGCGTCATTGGAGAGGGAAAAACTGTATCATCCGAAGGTTCCTATGATTATCAATATTGGAAGTTGGAACTCTACGGAAGCGGTGCATCCTGTTGGACTCGTCTGAATTATGGCGGAACTGCAACTCTGATTGAAACTAATCTTGTTGTCGAACGCAGCAAGGCCACTTGGGGTCACTATGACTACTATACGCTTCACAATACGAATCGCTCCGCATCTACATGTTATAGCCGCTGGGATGACGGGTCAGATTTCGTAGCCCTTTCAGCGACTGGCTCTGGAGTAATTAACGGTACAACCGTAGATACGCTTAGCGTAAGTGGGTGGTGGTAAAATGTCGCACAGAGGTGACAAATATGGAATAGCCGCATTGCTGTTTCTGCTTTTGACGTTGCTTTCTTCCTGTGGGCAGCCTACCGGTCAGAATGTAGCGGCTGTTGACTATAATCAATATATTTCTGCACACGGAGCAGCCGCCTACACGGAAAATTTGTATATTTTCTTTGAGAACGGCTATCTAACCTGCATAGATTACTCCAATCCATCCCAATCGTCCCCTCTGTGCTTTCAAGCGGACTGCAACCACAGGAGCAGCACTTGCACCTCTTGGCTTAATACGCCATCAAGGGCTATCTATGCCTCGGGAGATAACCTATATTACATCAATTCGGACAAAAGCAAAACGCCCGGACTGTATCGTATGGATCTCAGTGGCGGCAGGCGAGAACGAGTAAAAGATCTGGAAATATTAGAAAACGAGTATTGGCCAGGAATTTCCACGTTTGGCTACTCCTTCCGGGTATATGGTTCCTACTTGGCTGTAGAATTGAATCTTCTAAAGAATGATTCGCGGCAAAGCATGATTTACCTTACGAGAATTGATGACAGAAGTGAGGGCGCTTTTGTGTTTGAAGGAAACGAAAACGGCGATGTGTTATATACTGCCATAGAATTCCGGGAAGACTGGATGTTTGTGGCGGAGAAAAATACCGCCGCAGGAACAAATACTCTATTGGGTTATGATCTCTCGAAGCAAAGTGCAGTCCCCCTTGTGGAAGGCTGGGATATAAATAACAGCTTTACCATGCAGGACAATGTGCTCTATTGGACAGTGACCGGCGAAGGAATCTATTCCATGGATATAGAGGAAAAATCTATAGTAAAGTACCGGGATTTAAACCCTGTTTTGGAGTACGGTGCTACAGCTTATGATGACCAGTATCTCTATCTGACAAACGCGATTCGCTATATGGATTATCAGGGCACCGTCCCGGTGGAGGGCAGGGGGATCATGGTATATGATTTTCATGGAAATTTGCAGCAGTTCATTCCCATGACACAGGAAGTAGGAAATGCCATGTTCCTCCTTTCTACCCCGGATTACGTCTTCTTCTATGATGACAGTACACACTCCTGTCATCCAGCTTGGTATATAGAAAAATCCGCTATAGCCTCCAATTCGGCTAAGATGCTCCCTGTGGAGTAATTGCGATGTCAGAATGGAAAAGGATTTTTCTCAACCGAATCTGGCTGGGAACTGCGGCTCTGTCTCTTTTGTTTAGTCTGGTCATTTACGCAACGGCTCAATCCTCTCGGGTGGGTAGTTCGGTGCTCGCTTACAGGGAGCATACAAATCAATGGACGCAGATTCTTTCTGTTGTTTCCCCCGAAGACGGCCTTGCTCTGTTAGAGCGGGAAAACCAGACCTTGCAGGGATGGAATACTGCAAGGATGCTAGTCCAGTTGGAAGAATGGCAAGGGCAAATAGACGAGGAAATACTGAACCGCTATCGGGAGCAGTACGAAAATCTGGATGAAATGCTCCACGCCGTGCGGAGCGAAACTGCGCCAGAGTTGGACATTGCTGCTCAAGAGTCGGTGGCCCGCTGGATAGATCGGCTGGTTTATCAGATGGGCTATGCTGAGTTTGTGCAGTCGGTGTCGACGCAGGCTGCCGCCATCCGACGCAGCCCAATGTTCTCTGATTCCAACACCTTTGTATACCGCAACGCAGATCGGACGGAAGCAGACTATCTATCAACGACAGAAATACATCTAAAACTGTTACCAGGCGATGTGATTGAGTCGGTATTGGAGAACCATGTTGCCATGGTTTTCAGTCTGTTTTTAATGATGGTAACTATCGCACTAATTGTGGAACCTAAGAGGCTGGGGCTGGAAGCCCTGGAACAAAGCTGCGCCAGCGGCAGGGAAACTCTGGCCGGATGGAGGATTGGTGCAGTCGCTGTGTCCGCGGTTGTGACTACAGTGTTGATGCAGGGCGGAATGTTTTTGCTGGGGATGCTGCTCTACCAACAGCCGATAGCGTTAAACGCTCCTGTGCAATCCATACCGCTTCTCCAGCACTGGGCAGCTCCAACTACGGTAGGAGTCTTCTTACTTTGGTATTTATTATTCAGTGCAGCAGGACTCTGGGCCATCGGACTACTACTGTGGCTGGTTCTGTCTCGGATGCCATCTCTTCCAGTCGGGCTAACCCTATGCGGCGGAATTTTATTCCTAGAGTACAACTGGATTCAGCGGTATGGGGTAAACGATGCTCTGTATCCTCTGTCTGGCTTTAATCTTTTCCGCCTGCTCTTTCCGGCAGAAGCAGCAGAACGCTATCTGAACTATAATTTATTTGGTTTCCCAGTACGAGAGCGAACTGCTCTTTCCATCATTTTGGCAACGCTGATCTTAGCCTGTTCTACCGTGATCTTGCTTTCTGTTCATTTCGCCTTGGGGAATCGAAAAAATGGCACTGTGGCCAAGGCTTTCTACGCCTTGGCCAACAGGGTGCATTTATCTTGCCGCCCCAAGCCAGCGTTGGTATATGAGGCGAAAAAGCTTCTGCTGTACAGCGGTGGACTGCTCTTCTTAGCAGTAGCTGCGGTATTTCTGCAGACACAGATGGCACCTCCTATATCTCAGAGTATGCAGGAATCCCAACTAACCCAGTACGTCTGTACCTATGCAGGGCCGGTAGACAAGGAAGTGCTGGTACAGATTAAAATTGACAGACAAGGTGCCGCACAAATCTATGCCGAAGCATCGGAAGATGAGAGCAAGGCTCTTTTCCTGGAATATTATGCGGCGCGGTGCTGGGCGTTAGACGAGTTGAGCATACGGTACGAGGAACTACTGGATTTGCAAACCGCAGGGGAAAAAGGGCTGAAATTGGTGAATGAGCTGCCCTTTGATCAGATTTACGGTGAGACAGGTGCAAATTTTCGACTTGCATCCGCCTGTGCCGCCCTGTTAGCCCTATGCCTGACGATTCCCGGTGTCTTCTGGCTGGAACGACGTTATGGTATGGAGTTGGTGTTACTCAGCACTCCAACGGGACGTAATACCCTCTGGCGATGGAAAGTCATACTCGTTCTCTGCGTATCCGCTGTTATCTGGCTTGCTTGGAGCTGGCATGAGCTGTTTCTGTTTCAACGCCTCGGTGGTTCTTGGGACGTCTGCTTATCCAATGCAGCCAGTCTGCACCATTGGGACTCCCGCTTGGGGAGTGGTTCATTACTGGCATATCTGCTAAGTTTCTATGGCTTCCGTTTGGCGGGACTTTTGTCAGCTGGCAGCGTGGTGATGTGGATATCCTCCATATTTTCTTCCTTGCTTCCAGCTGCTGGGATAAGCGTTCTTGTGCTTTTGTTTCCCACTCTGCTGACTCAGATGGATGTTTCTTTCCTTGAATACGTGTCCTGGGCAGTGAAACTCATGGGGAATGGCTTGGCTATTCACTGGACAGACGCTCTTTGTCTTGGACTCTGGATTGCTATGGGCGCAGCTGCGCTGGCCGCTTCGCGGCATCAGTGGCGGAGGTATCGCGGATGAAATTGACGATCAAGGGATTAACAAAAAACTATGGGAAAGTCTGTGCGCTGTCACAGTTTACCTACGAGTTCGCCCCTGGAATCTATGGGATTTTGGGGGCAAATGGTGCTGGAAAAAGCACACTCTTCGGGCTTTTGACCGATACCGTGCGACGAGACTCCGGGGAGATCTTGTGGGACGGTGTTGATATTCTGAAATTGGGGCGGGAGTACCGGGCAAAGGTCGGCTATATGCCCCAAGTTCAAGGTTATTACCCTCAGATGACAGCCACAGAATTTCTCTACTATATGGGGAAATTAAAAGGCCTGCCCAGCAAGGTTCTAAAGCAAAGAACGGAGCATCTGCTGACAGAGGTAGATTTGTCTACCTCTGCAAACCAGAAATTAGGCCATTTTTCCTGTGGTATGCGTCAGCGTGCACTGCTGGCTCAGGCTATGCTCGGCAATCCACCACTGCTGATCTTGGATGAACCAACCGCTGGAGTAGATCCTTATGAACGAGTGCGAATCCGAAGCCTGATTGCCCGAGTCGCCCAAAATCACATTGTCCTGTTGGCCACCCATATTGTCAGTGATATAGAATGTATCGCCAATCAAGTGTTGCTGATGAACAAAGGGAACTTATTAAAGGCAGGAACAGCTGCGGAACTTATTTCTTCTATTGAAAGCAAAGTAGCTCAACGGCTTTGTACAGAGGAAGAAGCAGAAGCGTATCAGCAGCAATACGGCCTTGGCCTGTTGTTGCAGCAACAGGCCGGACAATTACTGCGGTTAGTAGGTGATCAACTTCCTGCAGAGTTTGAACCAGCATCCGGCATTAGTTTAGAAGAAGTTTATCTCTACTACTGCTCAAGCGACTCAATAATTTAATAATCTTGTCATCAAAAAATATCACACCAGTCGTGCATTGTAATATTCAACTCGGAATTTAATCACTGCTATCTAATAATTAGGAGGTATTGTTTATGCGTCATATCACACGGAAAAGATTGTTGAGTTTCTTCCTTGCAATGGCACTCATTTTGACCTTTTCTCCAATCTCAGCGGCGGCAACTTATGCACCAGAAGAACACGAAATTGACGAAGATGTCGCTGTCACAATTGCAATGCTTTTTGTTTGGGCAAATATCGGCGAAAGCGAATGGAATCGAAAGACAACCGTTGACAATATCATCCCGATGTACAACAACAGCGATGAAGTGTGTGCATATTGTATTAACTTAAAAAACGGGAGTACAAATGCAGGCTACATTATTGTCTCTACAAATCTATATGAGCCGCTGATTCAAGAATATTCTGACACGGAATCGATAGATATTAGTGATGGATTAAATACAGAATCCGTTTCAAGGTCTCATCTTGCTAATAACTCGGATTCCCGCATTTATTATTATGGCCCGCTTAATTACAGTACGTCCAAAATGGATGTACCTGTGGTAATGAGTGAGAATAGTAGCGAGCTATCTAACTATCAAAACGCAGTTAAATACATCGAGTTAATTAAGCAGTATGGTTTGATTCCTTCCGTGAGTACCCATGACGAGGATAATGGAATTGTGGATCCAATCGAATACTTAGAAGCACGTTATCCCGATGCGACCATTAGAAACGCAGGATATTACAACATCGGAGACAACTCCATTTTCGGGTATAAAATCAAAGAGTGGAACGCATGTGCTGTATATGGAGTTGCAGCTATTATTCACTACTATTTACCCACATATTCGTGCAATACAATAGCCTCACACTGTGAACAAATTGCTCGTGACAAGGGCTATGCAACCCTCGCATATAATGATAGAGGCGAACAAAAGTGGAACTACTACATTAGCTTAGGTAATTTGGCACCTTTTGCAAGAGAGTGCGCCGCCTACTATAATCTAGACAAGTCAATCAGTAGCTCTATGCTAACTTGGTCGACAGGAACATCAGAAATTTCTAACGGACGGCCAATTTTGCTTAGCATCGCAAGCAGTGACCAGTATAGTGACCATACCGTAACTGCTTTCGCTTGGACACGATTCCATGTGTCTGGAGTTGGCACATATATGGACTTCTTCAAGGTCAAAGCTGGGTATATCTCTGAGAGTAGATATGTTTGCTATCAGACTGTCACCGGAAGCTTTATTACCAAGTTTGTATGAAAGGTGCACTACAGATGAAATATCGAAAAAAATGTTGGGTTGTCGTAATATTCTTTCTATTTATTTGCCTGTCAGGCTGCGGAGGACATAAACGGCAGGCAGCGTCTATCGATCTTTCTACATTACATGAAGTTACTGACTTCGATGAACTATCAGATGAGTTATCATTCGACTTTGTAGACAAAAACGGTAACGAAGCAAAATATGTCGAGATCATGGACACCGATGTCGATAATCTGCTTGAACAAATTGACAATGGTACGCTTGAGGTTAGTGATCCTTGCGCATACTGGCTAGTAGAAGGATGGAGAATTGCGTACTTTGCAAGAGTCAGTGGAAACGACGAAGACGCGCTGATTTCATGGCTTGAAAATGACAGTCATACTGTTACTCGGAACAGTTTTCAAGCCTTTTGGGTTGTTGTTAAATAGGTAACGTGTAAGATTACGACACAACTTAATTGAATAGGAGGGGCTCTTTAGTCCCTCCTATTCAGTTAAAACCACTGTTTTCAATCCCGCCATTATGCAACAAAAATGGAATTCTTCGATCCCATCTTTCAGACTTATAGCTCAAAATAGTGTTGCAATTCTAAAGTTTTGTTGTCTTATATTAGCAAAAGGCATAAATCAAATCAACGCAAAAAAGGAGCCCTTGCTAAGCTGCCAAAGATTTGTGCCGAAATATCCTAACCTCACATCAAATTACAGAGAAAGGAAATAAAATGAAAAGGATAAACAGATTTTGGTCGCTTATTCTCTCCTGTGCATTCTGCATGAGTCTATGTGTTCCATCTTTTGCTGCTGATAAAGCGTCGAATGAAAGTCTCTTATTGGCAGAGTCTTTTATTCCCACCAGCAACAATAATGCCGTAGAGAGTTCCGCACCTTCAGACAATGGCCACCTTATTAACGCTGATGGTACGACTAGCTCTACGACCATTGATGATATTGACCGCATCATTCACGAAAGAAACAGGGCTTTTCTTGAAGGAAATACATCAAAAGTAAATCAATATCAGCAACAGCTTAGAAACGCTGGTGCTACTCCGAGCACGCTATCTGAAATTTCGGTATCTGCAGGAAATGTAGATACTCAGTCTCTTAAGCGTATTGTTTCTAGTGCTACTTTTGACACATACACGTATTACGCATACGCCAACGGAACACGTTACCAAATCAAGCGAATCACCGCCAATCCATCAATCAATTCCAATCTATATCATTCTGCATCTGTAAATAAAAAAACTATTTCCTCGTCGCTTTCTGCCGGTACCTACGAACTTTTTAAAGTAATGGGTTCCGCCGCAATTGGATCCGCTGGAAAAATTGCAGAAACCTGTATCACGGCCTATGAGGCCTTTAAATCAGTAATAAGTGGACTCACTCCAAGTACCACTATATACGATATCACGGCTACATATGCTTGCGCCGCACTGGAGCAGGTTAGTTTTTACCAGTACCAGACTTCCGATGGAGTCTGGAATCCTTTTGCTTCAAGCAGCTATGTGCAAACAGCAATTAGCGGCACTGTATTCGACGTTAACTACTCCGGTGGTAGCAAAAAAGGTTTAAACATGGCAGTCAGTGGCTCTGAAAATACGCTCTATTCACCCTATTCTTTAAAATCGGATTACTCAGGTTATGATACAGGGGATATGTTAGAGAGATATTTCACATCATATATTTTTGACAAGAACTCTCAAGTGATGGGAATCTCTTTTTACCACAATGCCAACGGAACTGTAAAAACGATTACGACGTTCGGCATGGTTTGTCCTACTACTACAGTCGATATTACCTAAAGGTCGTATCCGCTGTAACATCTTCAAAGCGCGGTGCAGTCGCAGACGCAGAAACCGTCAGCACTATGATCGGTAAAAATACCGTCCAAAATGCAGTCAACTTCTTTTGCATAGGCTTCTCCTTCAAAAAGAGGGCCAGCGCTTGTGCGCCGGCCCTCTTCGTCAATCTGAGTAGTATTGCGGTCTGCCGACAGAGGTAAAGCCCTCCTTGCCGGTAATAACCACATTGTTATATCCGCTGGCGCAGTGGATGATGAGCAATTCACCGTTTGCGTCCCTGCCGCCAACAATACCCACATGGGAATTATCCGGGTAAAACACCAAGTCGCCGGGCCGAGCATCCTCCCAACTGATATCAGTACAATAGCTGTGCTGCATGGTAGCTCCTCCACCGTGGCCAATGATGTAGCTGCCGTTTGTGGCGTTATAGAATACCCAATCAACAAATCCCGAGCAGTCCAGCCCATAGGGCCGGTATGTTCCAGTGGTGGAGCTGCCTGCCGCTGTGACCTGCCGCAGCTCGCCCCATCGGGCGTCCCAGCCAATCACAAGAGATTTTCCTCCCCAAAAATAATTCACCTTGCCGACAAGAGAACAGGCGGTGCGTACCACTGCTTCACGCTCGGGTGACAGATCTTCCGGCAGGCCGCGGATCAACGACGCCGTGTCTCCGCTGACGGAGTACACATCTTCTATCAGCTCCAGCAGGAGATCCCGCTGCTCAAGCAGCTCGTCCAGCGCTGCGATCTGGTTACGGTTGAAATGATACGCGGTTTTCATCTCCTCTGCCGTTTTTGCGGTAATGGTGATATAGAGGTTTCTTTCCGTCCAGCCATCGTCGTCACCGCTGCCGGGGTGGTCAATGACCTCAATGCGGTGGGCTATGGTAGTCATATCCCAAAAGACCGCTTTCAGGCGCGCAATGCGGTCGGTGTCCATGGTGGCCACGTCCGCGGCATCCGCATCGTTACTGCCTGCCACCTTCACCGCGAACACCGCCAGCACCTCCACCCAATCGGCAGACTGCCCGGTCACGGAGATGGAGTCGTAGCTGTCCGCTGTTTGCAATTCCTCCAACCGCTCGTTATACTCATAATTGACCTGCGCCACCGCAGCGGAGATCGGCACAACGCCCGCCTCCCGGCTCTCGTTGGAAAAGAGGATACCGAAGGGGGACGCCACGATTGCCGCCACAAGGATCACCGTCAGTATCAGCACCAGCACCACCGCACCGCCGCCTGCCGACAGGATCGAGCTGACCGCAGATGCCACACCCCGGCCCATGGCCTTTATCGCCTGCACCGCTGTTCCACTCAGCTTCTTTGCGGCATTTCCGCCGTTCTTTACAGAATCCTGAAGCATCGCCCGCTGTGCTTTTCTCTGCGCCGCCGCCCTTGCGCGGTGCGTGATGATTGCATTGTTCGGCGCTGCGTGGTCAGTTGGTCGAACACGCATGGTGCGCGTGGCCTTGGTCATGGCCTGTCCGCTCTTGGGGGCAGGACTGCCCTTGGCCGATGCCCCCGAATTGCCTTTCTGCGGAGTGGTCATTGTACCTCCACGGTCGGACGGTGGAGGTACAATGTGCCGCTCTGCTGTTTTTTTCTCGGCAAGGTTCCGCCGATAGGCGGCTTTTGCGTCCTGCGCAGCTTTCTGCCGCCCACGCTCCTGCGGGGCGGCTTTTGCGTTTTTTGTACCTTCGCAATTTTGCGGAAAAACAGTCCGGTTTCCGACTTCATTTCGTGCAGCGGTTTGTACCGGAGAAAAGGCATATTCCATCGGCGTGTCGATGAAAACATTTTCCGAACCGATCGCCCTGTCTGGTGTTTCTGCTGCGCTATGAGTTCTTATCGCATTCTCTTTACCCTGTCTCAGCTTTCCTCGGTAGTGCTTTATCATGCGCCGCGAGGCATCCGCCGCCCCAGATGCGCCACGGCGCATATTTTTCTCCACGCGGTCGGTAGCATAGCGGACGGGGTCGCGGCTTTCCGGCTCTTTCTCTTTCTGCCGCTTATCCATGTGCTGTTTCAGAAGGGAATCGGCGTCTTTAGGCGCGGGGTTCTTCAGCTTTGCCTTTGGCGTGTCCATGCCGGGTTTGATCTTCAAGTCCCGCATGGCGTCACTCCTCACCGGGGCGTGTTGACATTAGGCGGTACAGTTCTGTATTTTTGGGCAGCTCATTGGCGAAAGGCACGATAGCGCCGCCCACCTTGATGAGCCCGTGGCCAGCCAGGGCATTGTCCACATAGCTCATCTGCGTATCCGATGCCCCCAGCAGACGGGCAAGCTGCTCCCGGTCGGTGGTGGCCTGATTGAGCATCAGCAGAAACTCAGAGTTTGCGAACATCATACGCGCCGTGTTGGATAGCAGACATTCCTCCACATTCTGTGTAATGCCGGTGAGCGTCGCGCCGTATTTACGGAAGCGCTTCCAGCACTTGTAGAGGAATTCGCTGCTGTAATTGGTAATACTGCGTCCGCTGCCGCTCCCATTGGCGAAAAACAGATAGATCTCGTCGATGTAGACATGGGTGTATTTCCCCGCCTTGCGATTTTGAATGACGCGGTTATAGATGGCGTCCAGCATCACCAGCATGCCCACTGATTTCAGATTCTCGCCCAAGTCCTGAATGTCAAAGCAAAGAATGCGGCTTTTTGTGTTGATATTGGTCTGGTGGGAAAAAACATTCAGGCTGCCTACCGTGAACAGCTCCAATGCCAGCGCGATGCGGTGTGCCTCCGGGTTGACCTGCTTCATCAGGTCGTCATAGAGGTCCTTCAACGTGGGCGGCTGTCCTTGGAAATTCTTGATGTACTCTCGGTAGATATTGCCCACGCTGCGGTCAATGATGGACTTCTCCTGCGGCTCGATCTTGTCCGCGCCCATAAGCTGCTCGTAGAGCGACATGATAAACTCAGACTTCATCACTAACGGCTCTTTGCCGTCCCCGTACCCCTCGGACAAATCCAGCGCATTGATGTGGCAGCCATTTGGGTCAGAGGCGGAGATGGTGATGACCTCACCGCCCAATGCCCGTACCAGCTCGCCATATTCACGCTCCGGGTCCACGATGATAATGTCATGGTCGGTAGAGAGCGCCAACGCGGAGACCTCCTGCTTGGCCGCCATCGACTTACCAGAGCCGGAAACGCCAGTAATAAAGCCGTTGCCGTTCAAAAGGTTTCCTCGGTTGCAGATGATGAGGTTATGCGATACGGCATTGACGCCGTAGTAGATACCGCCTGCGTCCTGAATCTCCTGCGATTTGAAGGGCATGAGAACGGCAGTACATTCCGTGGTCAGGGTGCGGGTGGCGTCAATGCGCTTGAGGCCGAGGGGCAGCACCGTGTTCAGTGCGTCCTCCTGCTGATAGCGCAGAATGTTAAACTGACAGCCCCGCGCCCGTCCGATGGCTTGCAGAGCCTCGGTGTCCTGATCGAGCTGTTCAAGGTTATCTGCCAGGTGCGTCAGCGTGACAAGTGCCAGCATCATACGCTGGTCGCGGCTCATGAGGTCGTCCATGAATTCCTTCGTTTCGCTCCGCATCTGCTCCAAGTCATAGGGGATATTGGCGGTAAAATTGTTGTTCTGATTCTGCCGCTGCTGCCAGCGGGTAATATCCGATTCCACGGACATAATCCGCTTGCGAATATCGCTCACTGCTTCGTCCATCGCCACAGGGATAATGTCAATGGAAAGCATCATATTCCGGGGATAGTCCATCAGCTCCGTAATCATCTCGTCGGAAATAAAGCTGGCATATTCCCGCAGGAACAGGGTACGGCCCACATGATCGCCCAACTCATAGTGATTTTTTTGAAAGGAAATACAGTCCGGGGCGATGCAGTCCCGGAAGTCATGTCCCCTTCGCATGGTGTCCTCCAAATTGAACCGGAATAGCTGCTCCTCGCCGGGGCGATAGAAGTCATGCAGAAGCCGCAGGCGGTCATTGACCGTGATCTCACGAACGCTGGAGGACATACGGGAAAGTCCCGTAGTGAGGTCAGTTCCAACACGGGAGAAGAATGCGCGGGCCTCCTCCACGCTTTTCTTTTCTGCCGAAACGGTGATGTACTTCTCCTGAATGAGATTGTTGCTCTCCGCCGCCTTGCCCAAAACAAGCGCGTTATACTCGTTCCGGTAGAGATCACGGCGGTCGCCCTGCATGGGCATGAGCAGCGTCCGCCCGAAGTCCTTTTGATTGAGCTGACGGTTAAAAAGTGTGATCTTCGCCGTGGCTCCGATGGGCAGCGAGTTCAGGAAGGAGCAGTAGGTCATAAAAAGTTCCCGCTGCTTTTCCGGGGAGGCCACGGCATAATTGACATCAAAAAAGCGCCAAGTTTTTGAAAACTTGCCGCTTACCTGAAACACGCCGTCTTGATAAATGCGTTTGATGGGAATGGATTTCTGGACGCTGTGAGGAACGGAAAAAGTGTCCCGTTCTGCGCTGCGCCGATGCTTGAAAAAGATCAATGTTTCTTCACCTCGCGTTTCATCGCTTCTTCATAGTAGTTTTCTGACTTCCAAACGCGCTTGCCCGCCATGATGACCTCCGATTTCAGCCATGCCCACAAGAATTGCTCCAGCGTGAGGCCGTTGTACTGAAAAAAGCCCGCAGCGGCCACGGGAGCCGCGCCGACAATGCACACCCAACTTACCGTTTCCCGGTCCAACACTCGGCTCAGGCTGAAATACAGTCCCACCGCAACGCCCACCGCCAAAATGGAGCAGATGAATTGCCGCACGGACAGGCCGAAAAAGAGCGTTTCACGATAAGCGCGAATCTCCTTGTTGATTTTGATTTCCATAATCAATCTCCTAAAAAAGAAAAGCAAGTAGCGATGGGCTACTTGCTTTTCCTGTCTATTTAATAAAATGTATAGTTTTAATCCTCGTCAGCGGCACCGATCCTGCGTTTTTCTGTTCTTCTCAAATTTGGCAACGGCTGACTTGTCGTAAAACTTCATAGCATCTATTCCGTCGTACTCTTCTTTTTTCACCAGATAATTTCTTGTGATGCCGTGCTTTTTACAATAGTTCAGATACCTTTGCATTCCCTTCCAGCAGGAATTTTCCTTATCTCGATTCTGCTCATCAGCCAGATATTCCGTTGCATTCCAAGCGGTGCAATGGAAAAGATCAGATACCGATAAAATCAAGTATCCTTGCTCCAGTTTTCCAAAGAAGTCTCCTTCCACATCAAACAAGGTCAAGTCATACCACATAGCCTGCTTCTGCCTGATTCGCGGCTCGTCTCTCCAAATCTGAAATTGAAGCTCAAGCCCCATATCCTCAACAAATGCATGAGCGATCACCTCTTTCGGAAAAGCATCGCCCTTAACCATGATACAGCCCAAAATGTACTCCTCGTTGCCGTACTCGTCGCGTCTTTGCTGATACTCTTCCGTTCGTTTCAGCTCTCGCTCCACGATACGGACGATCTTCTCACGGTAATTATCCATAAACGTCTCCTTTATAATCCAAGCATTTCCTTTGCGATGTGGTCGGCTGATTTGACCAAGCCCACCAGTACCAGCAGATTGAATATGACCTCACCCAAATAGCTCCACACCTGCGTCACTACGGAGGCGCTGCTATCCACCACCGGCGTACCGCTGGAGGAAAAGGCCGAAAAGATGATGCAGGCCAGAACGATCACCGCCCCTTCCATGCACACGCCCACATAGCTCCGAAGGAACGCCTTGCCGAAATTGGAAGTCCCCTCTCCGGCAAATGATGCCAGTGCCACAGGCGAGAGTGCAGCGTACATATAGATCTTAAAAAAGCGCCCATAGACGGTGAGGATCATAATGAACGCCAGCACTGTGATCATCAGGCTTCCCAGCAGTGTCACCAGCCAAAGCGGGATACTCGCCAAAAAGCCAACATCTCCGATGGCGTCCGCAATCTCCTGCGGCAGCGCCACGGATGCGCCGGTCAAGCCGCCGATGCTGCCCGCCGCCGTTGCCACAATGCCGCTGCACACATCAAATACATCTACCAGCAAATCCATGCCGTAGGTGATACCCAGCTTTGCCAGCACAAAGTAGATAAAGTGCCGCAGCAAATGCTCCGGCCTTTGAAAGTCCCGAAAGCTGGATGCACTGCGAAAGATACCGATGGCAAAGAACAGCACCAGCAGCCCGTAGCCGATGGCCTGCATTCCGCCATTGATGGTCACAATCGTCTGCCAGATCGTGCCGCCTTTGAAAGTCTGCGGCGATTCTGTCAGCAGCGACCACATCTCCGTCATTTTACTGTTCCAAACGCCAAAGGCGTTGGTCAGGTTTTCTACGATCCAGTTGTTATCCAAATGAAAATCACCTCCCACAAAGGAGCCGGGAGATCCGCCGCAAGGCAGTATCTCCCGGCTCTTTTCATTAGATCGCGCCGATGGCGGTCAGAATTTCCTTTGCAAAGGCGATCATTAAGCCACCAAACAGGCAGAGGAAGCCCTGCGTTCTCTGGCTGGCATCGTGGGACTGGATCGACATACCCACCTGCACGATGCCCCAGCCGAGAATGATCACGCCCAGCGCCTTGATGATGCTGAAGATAAAATCGGAAAGGTTATTGACAATATCCAGCGGATCGCCGCCCGCCGCCATCGCGGGCGTAACGCAGCAAAGGCAGAGGGCAGCAGCCCCAGCCGCCGTCCAATAGCATTTTTTCACCTTACTCAGTCTTGTCGGGTTTGAAATCTTTTTCTTTTTCAGATAATTCATGTTCAGGTTCCTCCATATCAATAAATTCGTAATCGTCCAAAGACCGGAACGCATAGGGCAGGTCAGGCAGCGCATAATCCGGCGCGCCCTGCGGCTTGTGGATATAAGGCTTTGCCTTACCGTCTGTTGTCAGCTTAATGTTTGGGTGGCGCTTGATGTTGTACTTTTTGTCCAGTACAGGATCTTCCCCTCGTATAAACAAGATCGCTTTATGGGTGTCCAGTTTTCGCACCTCGTCAATGGTCATCAGGTCGCGGCCCGTCTGTTGGAAGTTGGTAGAGCTGGAGCCGCTGCGACCCTTCGTCTGCCCCCGTGTGCGGGTGGCGATGGTCTCCTTGCCCAGCAGCTTCACAATAAACTCCAACGAGGTCGGTTCGTTGCCGCCGCCGAGGAACAGCAGCGTGTCGCAGTTGCCGATGATGCTCTCCCATTCCTTTTCGTACAGCGCCTTGATCTGCTGAATGTTCTGCACGATGATGTTCAGCCCAATATTGTAGCTGCGGCAGGTGGCAAGGATCTTCGGATAGCTCTCCGGCTGGGCCACATTCGCCCATTCGTCCTGAATGACACGCACCGGCACAGGCAGACGCCCGTTGTGCTTCTCGTCCGCCCTGCGGTAAAGTGCCTGAAAGCATTGGGTATAAAGCATTCCCACAAGGTAGTTCATGCTGCTGTCATCAACAGGGATCACACAGAAGATGGCTTTTTTCTTCTCGCCCAAGCTGCCAAAGTCCATCTCATCCACCATTGTCATTCTGGCATACTGCGGGATATTGAAGGTGGCCAGCCGCACGGCGGCGCTTACCAAAATGGATTTCGCGGTCTTGCCCGCCGCCTGCTTGAAAGCCTTATATTGCTTCACCGCCACATGGTTGGGCTGTTCTTCTTCCAATGCCCGAAAGAGCATATCCAGCGGGCTGCGGTATTGATCGTCCTCCTCCCGCACCTCGGCAAAGTTCATCATGTAGACCAGCATTTCAAAATTCTGTTCCTCCGGGGGCGCTTCGCTGACGAGGTAGAGCATGAGGGCTGAATCCAGCGCGATCTCTGCCTTCTCCCAGAAGGGGTCGTTGCTGGAAGCGTTGCGGGGCGTGGTATTTTTGATGAGGTTATCAATGAGGGTCAGCACATCTTTTTCGCTGTGAATGTATGAAAAGGGGTTGTATCCGTCGGACTGGCTGGGGTCGATCAGGTTGAACACCCGGACTTCGTAGCCCTGCGCTGCCAACAAAGCGCCTGCCGCGCGCAGCAGCTCCCCCTTGGGATCTGTGATAAGATAGGAGCAATTCGCGCTGTAAATATTGGGTTTGCAGAAAAAGCGGGTCTTGCCGGAGCCGGAGCCGCCCACTACCAGAACATTCATGTTGCGCTGGGTGATGTAGCCGTCCATGCCCAACCGGACGCGCTGGGTCAAAATGATGTTGGCGTCCTTATGCTGGTGATCCATATACTTCCGGTTCAGTTCCTTGGGATTGCCCCATCTGGCGCTGCCGTATTCCTCGCCCGGTCTCCGGTTCTCCCGGCTGGAGTAGTAAAGTGCAATGCCACAGCCATAGAGCAGCAGGCTCCCCAGCATACATTTCAGCGTGTAGGGCGTCCAGCCGATGGCAAAGGGGCGCTCCAGCACTTGGCTGAAACGCCCCATCCATTGAAAGAGGTTCATACCGTCCTCGTAGGCATAGGCGGCAATTGCCGCCAGCCAGAGGACCAACGGGGAAAGCGCCGCCCACACAGGGGCAGCACTGCGAAAGTCATTCTGCCGCAAGGCTTAGTACCCCGTCTTGGGCAGCTTCACCGTTGTTTTGGTGTAGACGGTAGTGAGCCAGCGGGACACCGCCTGAATCCACTGCCCATTGTAAAGGCCACCCACATCTGCCACATTCACAACGCTGGCATTGTTGGCGAGACCGCTGCGGGCAGTGGCGTAGATATAAGGCGTTTCTACCTGTGCAAAGCCCGCCTTTACATTTCCGAACACGAACATGACTTCGGTAACACGCTCATTGGCGGCAAGGCCGAGGACAGCGGGGCGGGCGTCCAATACGTAAACCTTGCTTGTACTCAGGTTGTCCGCCAAAGTGCGGTAGTCCCCGGAGAGGTTGGTCTTATAGACCACCTTGTAGGAAAGCGGCTGGTTGTAGCTGCCGGTGACGATTTTGCTCAGCGTCACCTGCGCGGGAAGCTGATCGCGCCAATAGAAGGAGTCGAGGGCAACGTTGGAGCTGTTCTTGATCTGCGAGAACACATAGCGAATGGGCTGACCGGGAACGGCCTGCACGGGACCTGTTTTCTTAATGGAAATGCCGGTGGAAACGCTGGCATTCTGCGCTTCAAAGGTGACGATCTGCCCGTTGAATTCCAGATAGGCGGTCATCACTGTGGGGTTGATGGAGTAATTCGCAGGTGCTTTGATTTCCCGGATGGTATAGCGGGACAGCGGCAGCGTCTTGGATACAGCGCGTCCGTTGCGGTCGGACTTGATGGTGTCCACCACATTGCCAGCTTTGTCGTAGATTTCAAACACCGCGCCTTCCAGCAGCGTCCCAGCAGGCAGGCCATTGGTGGCGTTATCGTCTGCGGATTTCTTGATGATCTGGATCTGGCCGCACTCCGCAGTATTGCTCCACTCGATTTCTGTGGTGGAGCCGTAGCGGACATAGATCGTTTTCAGTTCAGGATCAAGCACATAACCGGGGGCGGCTTTGATCTCACGCAGATAATAGCGGCCATCCGCCAGCCCCTCGTCGGCGTAGATGTAACCGTCCTGATCGGTCACATACTCCCCGATGGGATTGCGATTGCTGTCGTAAAGCAGAAACACTGCGCCGTAAATGCCCTTGCCCGTGGCCTTGTCCACCTTGTGGAGCAAAATACGCGAGGATTTATGATTGGTGATCTCCAGCGTGGCCGTCTGACCGTCCTTGACCTCAATACGATGAGGTGTGGTATCCAGCAGATAGCCGGACGCAGCCTCCAATTCCGTCACGGTGTACCAGCCGCTTTCAGCTTCGGGGAGATAGATAACACCGTCGCTGTCCGTTGTGTAGGTGCCGATGATCTCACCATTCATCTTGCGGATCTCGAACTTGACACCAGAAATACGCTTGCCACTGTCTTTGTCGCTCTTGATGATCTGCAAGCCACCCACGGGAGTGTTATAATAGCGATAGGTAATCCACCGCTTTTATCCCAGTTGGACTGGGACAGTCAGGGTGGATTTTCCCCCGCTTCGCACCGTGCGTGCGACTTTCACCGCACACGGCGCTCCATCAATGCAAATTATTTGTTGCGTGTATGTGAAATAACCAGTTTGTCCCTATAACCGACAATTTTCTTTTGTGCTTTGACATCAAACTCACTAATGTCCTGATTCGGATTATTAACCGCGATGAAGCATTTCTTATGAAGCGAAATCAGATTGTTGACACGGTTCACCTTATCCAATGGGAGGTATGGATTTATCCGGTGTGCCCATGGCGTATTAGCGATTAACCAACCTCCACAGACCCGGCACCTGAGTTTATCACGGTTGAGAGCGTAAGCCCTGTTCATAATAAACTCGAAATTGTTGAACTTCCCCCATTTGCCATAGCTGATTGCCCGTGCCGACCTATCCGAATACATTTCATCCAGACGCGCCTGCATTTTCTTCTTTTTCGTACGTTCAAAATACAACTGCCGCCCAGTGTCGGTGTATGGTGTCTCAGCTTGGTTTTTAGGTGGAGTTCTTTCCCATCTGCAAAAGGTAAGCGCTGTAAAGCCTACATAGATGTCCCGGTATTTGATAGAGGGAATTTTCTGTTTGTATTGTTGGTGTACTCGAGGAAGGTTCCGGGTTTGATTTGCTGGAATCCATTTCCCGTTGTACTGTTTCAAGCGGCGCCTTGCCGCAAGTTGCAATTTTCTGCTGTGTTTTTGCATGGCAATATTTACCCATGTGCAGCATTGATAATATTGGATAATCCCTCTTATCTGACTGTTGATGCGGTTTATTGCACCAACCATTTGCTCACGGCTGTAATTACCGGGAATCTTTTTGATGTCTTCCGCGATTTTGTCAGCTCTGCGCTTTAATCGCTCACGGTCTGGAATCGTTCTTGGGATGTAGCCTCTGCGGGATTTCCCCCGAACCATTTTGAACTCGTAGCCTAAGAATTTGATGTACTTCTTTCTGATGTCTGTTATCAGTGTTTTTTCTTGGGATAATGTCAATTTCATTTTTTCCTGAAGAAGGGATTGCAAGCGAGCTTTCCAGTCTTCCGCATGTGCTCGGGTGTCTGTTGCAATGATGAAGTCATCCGCGTATCTGACAAGGTATCCGGGAACAAGAGTGGTTTTCTTGCGCATGACCGCGTACCTGCTCTGGTCCTGTACATACTGATGTCTGGTTCGTTTATTTTCCCATTGCTTTGATACCCATTCATCCATAATATCTAAATAAACATTCGCGAGTAGTGGGCTGATTAGGCCGCCCTGCGGTGTTCCTTCTTCGTTTACGGCGCATTCTTCCATGACCCCGGCTTTTAACATGGCCTTGATAATCTGCAAGACCCGCCTATCCTTGATACCCATGTGGTACAACCGCTTTATGAGTATGCTGTGGTCGATACGGTCAAAGCATTTGCTGATGTCACCTTCGACAATCCAGTAATTTCCCGTGTTGTGCATTATAATGTCAACTCGTTCTAAGGCCATAGCCGCATCTCGCATGGGGCGGAATCCGTAGGAATGTGCAAAGAATTGTGCTTCTAATATAGGTTCCAGCACTATCCTCATACATTCTTGTACAATTCTATCCCGTATTGCAGGAATGCCCAGAGGCCGCTTTTCTGATTTTCCCGGTTTGTCGATATATACTCTCCGTATCTGCTGGGGTTCAAAATACTTAAATGCACGTTGAATATCTGCTACAACCCACGGGAATGGTTTTTGAAGATAATCTTTGCGCATGGTTTTGGAATCTACACCAGGGGTTTCGCTTCCATGATTGCCTTTGATATTATGGATTGCTGTGATAATGGTTGACTCTGCTGACATAATCTCCAGAAGTCCTTTGAATGCTGGACGGCCGCCAGACTCATAGACTTCTTTGCTGTGCTGATACAGTGCATCTTGAATTTCGCGTAATTGAGTTTCGGTTTTTGGGTAGTCGAATTGTTGTGCCATACGCACCGCCTCCTCTCTGGAATTGGTGTTTCTGGTTTTAGTCAGGTATGCCTACGGCTTCCTCGACTTTCTGTTCACATACAAATCTGCATTGACTATGCCCCTTCGCTCCACTCCCATTACAGGAGTTTCATCACTACTACGGGCTGCTGTCCCGCGGATTAACAGGTCATTTCCTACCTGTGCGGACAGAAGTGTCATTCTGTTTACATCTTGGGATGTGTCCGTCCACGGTTCCTTTGTTCCCTATGCCTTAGCTTTACATATCGGTTTTAGCCCGTCCCTTTGACCCGGCTGCCGTCTTTGGCCTGTGTGATATTCTGCCAAAGACATTCGACCTTTTTGGTTTTCTGCCGTTTTCCACTACTTCAGATTTCGACGGCGACAGCACTCCACATGGGAGCGGATGGCTGTATAATCATCCTACGCCTTTACGAGCCGTACATTCGGGACTTTTGTCGGTTGCAACAAGACATTCTGGACATGACCGATTTATAGCCTCCTGCGGGCATAGCCGTCTCAGACCATGCTACCGCTCTTTACCGAGCTTCGTACAGATTGCATGACACTACAAATCTGCACGTCGGAGATTCAGAGTTTTTGTTACCCGTCACACCGGGTCAGGCAGGTTCTGCCCCTGCCGAATCAAGCATAGAGTTCAGATTCTTCAGAATCTGCCTTGCTTTGTTGCGTGTTTCCACGCAGATTGTCAAGGAACAAAGCGCACAAAATAAAGGGTCTGCGTGTCGTTGGGATTGACCACAACAGTCTGCGTGCGAGTGTTTTCGTCGATGGCATAGCCTGGGATCGTCTGTACCTCCGTCGCTACTATGGTGCCGGAGATGCCGGAAATGGAGATTTTTCCTTCTTTATCCGTCCAGTACAGGCCGGTGGAGGACAGCGTGCCGCCCTCGGCATCTACATACGAGCCATCTGCGTAGGTGATCTTAAACTCGACACCTTCCAGCGGCTCCTTTGTAACGGAGTCCTGCTTTACGATGATGAGATTGCCCTTGGGGGCGTTGCGGAACTCCACCGTGACAACTTCATTGGACTTGACCTTGACTGTCTGAGGCGTATCATCCAACAAATAGCCGTCCTTTGCGCGAGTCTCCTTAATAACGAGCGTTGTGCCGGGGGCGATGTCGGTAATGGTGAACGTGCCTGCGCTGTCCGTCACGAACTTGCCGTTGGCGTTGCCGATAAGATTGCCGTCGGAATCCGTGACAAGGAACTCCACGTCAGAGATGGGAGCGTTCGTCACAGCGTCCACCTTTTTCACGAGCACGCCGCCCCTGGGCTGATTGCGGAACTCCAGCGTCATCACGGCATTGCGTTTGATTTTGATGCTCTGCGGGGTATCGTCCAGAATGTAGCCGTCTTTTGCCCGTACCTCCCGGGCGATGACTGTCATGCCGGGGGTCAGGCCGTCAATGCGGATGGTGCCCGCGCTATCGGTCACATACTTTCCGTTGGCGTTGCCAATCACGCTGCCATCCGAATCGGTGATGAAGAACTCCACATCGGAAATGGGGGCGCCGGTCACGGCATCCTTTTTCACGACAAGCAGCGAGCCCATCCTATCGTTGCCGAAGGTCACGGTAATGACGTCCTGATCCTTGCCGGAGAGATAAACGGTTTCCGTGGCGTCGGTGATCACATACCCGTCCGGCGCGGAGATCTCTTCGCAGACATAAGTGCCTGCGGCGAGGCCCGTTAAAATGGCGGTCCCGTTTTGCGAGGTTTTGATCTCTCCGACCACAGTACCGCCGGTGCCGGAGGTGCCGCCAAGGTAGCGGATGCGGAACCACGCACCCTCCAGCGGCTGACCGCTCTCGCTGTCCACCTTGCGGATGATGATGGCGGAAAGGGGCGTGTTCTCAAAGGTCAGCACCTTGCTCTCGCCACCGGAGATGAAGCATTCCTGCGTGGCAGGCTCCTTGATGGCGTACCCGGACGCCGGTTCCAATTCCGTTACTTTGTACCAGCCATCCTTGATCTCAGGAAGAATGATTTTTCCGCTTGCGTCAGAAAAGTAAGTGCCGAGATCGTTGAGCTCACCGGTGTCGGTGTGGTTGCTGCCATACCAGATCTGGAACTTGGCACCCTTGACGGGATCGCCGGTGACGCTATCTACCTTGCGGATCTCCAAGCTGGGCTTGAGGGCATTGAAGAAGGTGACGGTAGATGTCTCACCAGCCTTCAGCGCTACTTCCTGCGGAATGGGGCAGAGAATGACATGGTTGGGGACATTGATCTCTGTCACTTTGAATGTGCCGACCGGGACAGAGTCGAGGAAGATGCGGCCATGGTTATCGGTGGTGGCGCTGGTGGAGAAGTTGCCGTCGATCTGCTCGATGCGGTAGGTCACGCCCTCGATGGGCTCTCCGTTGGCGATGTTCTTCTTGATGATCTCAAGACCCGGCTTTTCATAGTCAACGAAAGTGACCTCGGAGGTTTTGCCGGGGCGCAGCGCCACGGTCTGCTCGGTATTGGTTACGATGTACGGCTCGGGAACGGATTCCTCACGCACAACATAGACACCGGCAGGAATGGCCGAGAGCGTTGCGGAACCGTCCGTCCCGGTCGTGACGGAGGTGGAATAGCTGCCGGTAACAGACTTCACCGAAAATACCGTGCCGACAATCGGTTTGCCGCTCATGGCGTCGCGCTTGATGATCTTCATATCGGGCTTTTCGTAGTTGATCGCCGCAACGGTGTATTCGCGGTCACCCTCAGTTACATCTACGTACACGCTCTTCGGCGTGGGATCGACACAGTAACCGTCCGGTGCGGAGGTCTCGACAAAGCTCCAAAGGCCGGTCGCGGCGTTCTCAACATAGATCTCACCCTGTGCATTGGTGATGTCGCTGCCGACGATCTGCCCGTTGAAATAGATGCTGAAACGTGCACCGGCGAGACCGGTTGTGGTTCCACCAGCAGTTTTTTTCAGCACGATCTTGCCAACGCCTGCAGGCGGTGCAGGTTCTTCTCCGCCGCCTCCGGGCTTATCCTGAGTGACCAGTTTGCGGGGACCATAATAATTGAAGAATGACTGATTTTTGCGGTTACTAGAAATTGCGTATACCGCCCATTTTGCACTCTGGTCCTCCACAATGGATGCAGACTTACCCTGTGCAGTGTACTCTTCAATCTGGCGCTGGAACTCGGCGTCCTCCTGTGCTTTCTGCTCCAGAAGCCAGTCGATGAGGCTCAGATACAGATCATAGGTGTCGGCGTTGGCATAGCCGCCCGCATCGCCGTCTCCACCGGGCTCGCCTTTATAGCTTTGGTGATCCCACACATACGTCTGCACGGCCATAAAAAGCTGGCCAACATTGGATGCCTTGCAGTCGTTGAGGTAGGTCATCATCCATTTGACGTTCTCGACGGTCGCGGCGTCCATTTCACTGAGGCCGCTGTTCGTGACAGCCGACTGCAATACGGCATCTGCGTCCGCGCCGGTACCGGACGTCCATGTGAAGGAATTCAGGTACGAAGGCGTTGCGTAATGATAGCCGAGGCCGCTATCCATGCAGTACACGAGCTTACCGTCCACAAGCGGCGGGCGGTAGCTGTATGGGGTACCGTTGGCGAGCAGGCGCGTGCTCCAATATGCCTGGTTGGTGGTAATTTTGAGGCCGGAACCCGTGTTCGACGCGGCAAAAGCCGCAGTCGGCAGCAGGCTCAAGACTGTCACCAGCGTCAAAAGCAGTGACAACAAGCGATGTTTAATTGACTTCATGTCTTTCTCCTTTCCAAAAAGCGCAATAAAAAGAGCAGATCTTGACGACCTGCTCTTGCGTGAGAGTTGATGATTTATTTGTTCGTGGGGGTATCCACCCGAGTGACGGAATAGCCATCGTAGAGGAAAAGCTGGACACAGTACCAGCACGGGTCACCAGTATCATTGACACCTCTTGCCAGCCCGACACCGATCTCTGACAGCTTTGGATTGACCATGTTCTTATGATGAACCGTTGAGGCATACCAATCCGCAACTGCTCGTTCGGCAAGTGTCTGGTCAGACAGCACCCAATCTGCGATGCGATGGATATTTTCGGCCATGTAAGGACAATCCGCGACGGTATTGAATTTTCCGCCATTCGGTCTTGTGTGCGAATAGACGGTATGCGCAGCCATCTCGTCGGCTCGTACCTGCGCCGCCTGCATGAGCCTGTCGTTGACGCGCAGTGCAGCAACGCCATTTTCACGCCGCAGCGCATTGGTGCGGTCCACAATATCCTGTTTCATGGCATCCACATCATCGGCAGGCGTCGTAGCCTCCGGCTGTGAAGCAGGTCCGCTGGTCTCCGCTTTCACCGGCGCGATGCCGGTGTAGGGCTTGCCGCTCTCTACCTGCACACATTTGGCATCGCCGTCCCAATAAACCTCGAAACCAACAGCCTTGCCGATGTCCCGAAGCCGCACATAGTTGCTGCCGTTGATGACATAGGCTTCCATCTGCGCTTCTTTTCCATCTACGACAATGCGATGGTGACTGCGCTCCGCCACGATTCCGGCAGCATACGCCGTGGTGGTGACGCCAGCCAACAGCAGGCAGGTAAGAAAACCGGCTGCAAAACTTCCTCGCTTCATAGGGTGTACCTCCAAAGTCTTTTGATGGGTTCATGGTATCGTAAAAGTTGGTGGGTGTCAAAAAATATAGAGGCGTTGGAGCTCAGTAAAAGTTTTTACACCAATGACCATCATAGTATCTCATCATTTTTCTCGAGCCTGCACACACCAGCGGTAATCTGGCTGATTCATCACGCAGGTGACAAGGGTGATGATGTTCTCCGTGCTGTCGTTTAGGACGCTGGTATCGTCCACGCCGATCTTACTGACAGAGTACACTTCATAGCTGCGTGTGCCGAGCTGGGTGGTCAGCTTGATGGTGTCCCCAATGTCAAGGGTGTGAATTTTGCCAAAGTGATTATTCACGCCGCGATTGTGGCCCGCAATCGCCACATTACCTTCCCAAATGGAAGTGCTGGCAAAATGGCCCGCGCCCTTGCGGAGCGCGTCCGCGTCCGTCCCCTGATACACCTTGACAGACAGGCCGAGGGTGGGGATTTTCAGTGTACCGAGGTAGCCGCCGCTGTAATAGAGGTCTTTCGTGACCGCGGTGTACTTTACCGGCGTGTAGGAGCCGGTATTTCCGCTGCTACTGCCCGAAGTCGTAGGCGGCAGGACGGTCACACCGCCTGTGCCGCTGACCGTTCCCGTGGCCAAACCACTCACAAGGTTTGGTGTCAGCAGCTCCCCGGCATTCAGCGTATAAGAGGTAGGCGAGCCAAAAGCAGGCGGGATGTAGGCGGCGTTTTTGCTGCGGTCGGTATTCGCAGGCTTGTCCATCGTGACATAAATGGTATCGTCCGAGGTGGGGCGTCCGAACAGTCCTGCGTCCGGGCCGTCAAAGTGATACTCCAATGCCGATGCAGGCATGGAAAAAGCCGCCAGCATACAGCAGGCGGTCAACAGCGTGGTCAGATATTTTTTCATGCGGCGTACCCTCTTTTCTTATTGATGTAGTGGCGATAGCCCTTATAACCAGCGTAACCGCAGCCGCCCAGCGCCGCCGCTCCCACGGGGATCAGCAGCCACAGCCAGTTAAAACTACTGCGTCCGGTTTTCGCCGCTGCATTCCCAACGCTGGAAAAAACGGCGGTATAGACCACTGTATCACAGCTTGTGCGGGTAACGTCACCCTTATAGTCCGCCGTGACGGTGTAGCCGGTGGCATATTTGCTGGTGGCGGTGCCGGTGTAGCTTGCCACAGCGGTATAGCGAATGGGAATGTCATAGCCGTCCGTGGGATTGACCGCCGCCTCCTGCCAGCTCACATCGGCAAGGGTCAGGGTGCGGCCATTTTCATTCACGGACTTGGGAACAAGGGACACATCCGCGTCTGAGAGGTTGGGATAGGTGCGCTCCGCCGTCACCGTGCGGCTGCTGGTCCCGTAGCCCGCTGCCTCCACCTGAATGGTAGTGTGGTCAAGGGAAAGGATACCCTCATAGCCGTCCTCGGTCTTGACCTCCAACTTCGGTTCCAGCATTTTCAGAATTTCCGCCATATCTTTGGTCTTGCTCTCCAGCGTGACCACCTCGATATGCTCCCGCGTGTCCGTTTCTGTCTGGTCGTTTTCCAGCAAATCAAGGAGCGTATAGGTGTGGCCCTCACGCTCAAAGTCAGCGGTGGGGATCGTGGCGGGATCGTCCTTTGCGGTCAGGTAGTAGACCTTTTCTAATCGGTACACCCCGTTTTCCTCGCTGGCTCTGACCTCGGCGGGATAGGCAGAAATGCCGGGGAGTGTATCTGCGGCAGAGATCATTGTGGATACCGTATCGGCTTCTGTCATGGGCTCTGCGGCCAGCGCCGCGACACTCATGCTGCACAGCATCAGCGCCGCGCAGAGTGCAAACGCAACTTTCTTTTTCACGCTTCGTCCTCCTTCCTCAGCGAGCGGGCCGGTTCTGCTCCGACTGCTTGCGCTCCTGCGGAGAGATCTCACGCTGAATATCATTTTGCAGCTTACGAAAATACTTTTGCAGGCTGTCTACCACGCCGCGGCGATCCTGCACCTCCATGCCGTCAAACACCTGCCCCACGCGGCTCACATCGGGCTGCGGGGTCTCCACGCCGAAATTGCGGCAGAGCATATAGCTGACGCTCTCGGCGTCCATGGCGCAGTCCTCGCGGTTGTAATAGGGATAGCGCCCGTGGTCATGGATGCCGGCGTGGACGATCTCACGGGAGAGCGCCGCAAAGATCTTGCTGTCGATCAGGCGGCTGGATACCGTAATGCTCTGCGTCTTAGGATCATAAACGGCGTCCTGATACATGGTGCTGCTGGTGACCACGGGAACGGGGGAGCTGTCCAGCAATCGGCGCAGGGCGGCGTCCATTTCCGGTGTATTGTCTTTCAGGCTCAGCGCCGGAACACCGGCCTTGCCGTGGGTCTGGGAAATGTCGAACACGCGCCCGATCTTATAGCCGTGATACTCTCTTCCGTCCTTCACATAGGTGTCCGACACGCGGATCTTCATGCCGTTCTCGTCACGGTTAACGCTGCGTCCCAGCCGGTTCCACACCTCCAGACTGTTGATGTAGGTGATCTCCGGGTTCTGCGCCATCGCCAGCATCACATTGGATGCGCTGTATCGCGGGTTGATGGCCTGCGTATCCAGATAGTGGAGGTATGCGCCTGGTTCACTGGTGACGTGCATGACCGCATCGTCGGAAAGCTGTCCCAACTCCTCGCGCTCCGCTGTTTTCTTTGCCTTCCAGTCCTCGTCGCGCTGCTGCTTCTGCTGGATCAAATCGTCTAACTTTGCCATGTTCGTTTCTCCTTTTCAAAATCAATTTATTCCCGCGTGGGCATAGCCTTTTGAATGGCTTCCCGCACGGTATCCTTGTTGGGTGCTGTGCCATCCCGTTCTGCCGCGGCTTGCAGTGCCATCAGACGGCTGCGGACGGAGGGGCGGGCGTCAGCCTTCTCCGTAGCCGGTTCCGTAGACGCTCTCGCACCAGTCCCGCGCTCCTTGGAGCTGTTCTCGGACGGAGCGCGGGCGTTCTCTTTTTTTGCGGCAGTATCCTCCTTCACCGGGGCGGGATAGCCCATGCGTTCAAAAATGCGGTTGATCTGCTTGGCGTCCCTGGCTTTTGCCATAATTTCTACCGTCCCGGTCTTTTCCACCTTATTGACGATGGGGTAAAACAGGACGCCGTAGCGTTTGGCTTCCATCTGAAAGCCCTTCAAGTCCTCCTGCTTGACAGAAAAGATCGTCAGCTCCTCGCCGTCGTGGATCAGGCGCTTGAGGTTGGTTTTACCGGCGAGCTTCTGATTGTCGTTGGCAAGGGCAATCAGAAGGGCGGCAAGATTTTTCGCCCCCAGCCCCGCCAGCTTGAGGGCGCTCTCGGTGATCTGGATACCCTCACGCACCATCAGGTCAGCGGTTTCACCGTTGGTACTCATGCTCGTGTTCCTCCTTCTTCTTTAGATTTTCCTGCCGTTCAGCCTGCGCCTGCTGGCACTGCTGGGATACCCTCGGAATGTCCGATTGTATCCTGCGGCACAGCCGCACTTCCCGGCGTTTCTCCCGCAAGGCGGCAGTCTGCTGTTGGATCTCCGTGCTGTACTTGGCTTGTGCTTCTTCATCGCTGGTGTTCCTCCTTTCTTGATATAGTGGTTTTCTCTGTTCCTCCAACAAGCGAATGTCCCACTCCAGCACACGGATACGCTGCTCCAGCTCCGCTTCGGTAGTGATCCCGCTTGATAAAAGGTATTTGAATTGCTGCTCATACCGCTCCAAATGAATGACCTCCCGCTTGACGGAGAAAGGCAGCTTGGGCGGCAGCTTTTTCCGCCTGCCCCCACGCAGCAGGTAGAGGTAACGGAGATAGAGGGCGTGAAAGCCGGTGATTTTCTTTTTTCGGACGGTGGCCAGTTTGCCCTTTATTCGGTAACGCTTGACGGAATGGGCGATGATTGGCGGGGCCATGCCGCCATGCCGCTGGCGGGAGAGCCGCAGCAGAATATCCGCTTCGGTGTAGCCCTCGCCCAAACTGTCCAGGCGGATCGCCCGCTTTGCGCCGGGGGGCTTGACCGTGGTATATTTCCGGTTGGGGCTGCGGCGTACCTCGTAACCGTTCCGTCGCAGGAGCATGAGAAAGGAATCATAGGTGTAGGCTTGCCCAATGATCGTGTCAATGTCGGCGCGGATGATGCCGCGCACGGTGGGCTTGCCGCCTTGCTCCGCCTTCCACTCAGCGTAATGCTTGCCCTTGCCCTGCGGGGTGATGACGGATAGATCATTCTCCCGGCATAGCGCGTCTGAGGTACCGCGCACATCGTTGTAGTAGCTCTCCGGGCTGGAATGATACTTGTGGCCGTCCGTGCGGGAGACAGAATTGACCACGATGTGATTATGGGGATGGGCCTTGTCCAAATGGGTCCCGATGACGACCTCAAAATCATTGCCGAACAGACGCCGTGCAAACTCACACCCGATCTCGTGTGCCTGCTCCGGTGTGACTTCGCCAGGAGCAAAGGATTGGATGAAGTGGTAGCCGAGAACGCCGCCCGTCTTTTTGTATTTCTTTTTCGTTTTCTGCATGGCAGCAAAGGCGGTTTCGGCAGACCGGCAGTTCAGCGTGGTCACAAAGCGCACGGTATCGGTTTTCTCCGGGTCAGCGGTGTAGACGATCCGCTCGTCCAGCTCGGTCTTTTCCCCATTGACGGCGTACTTCACGCGGTCGTCCAGCCTTGCGCGGATGGCGAATACCTTGGTGTATGCCATGTCACAGCCGCTCCGCGATGTTCCAGATCGTTTCCTGCGCCGCCGTGATCGCGGCGATGTCCTCACCGCTGGCAAAGCCGCGGGCGTTGACCGCGCGGGTGATCTGATTGATGTTGTTGCCGATGGCGGCAAGCTGGCGGCGTATCTCGGCATACTCATCAGGCGGACGTGGATACAGGGTAAGGCCCATGATGAGGCTACGGATAAATGATTCTGTACTCAAGCCTGTATAAGACACCTGCTTTTTCAAATGGCGGTGTTCTTCTTCGGTTAAGTGGATTTCCACTCGTTTATATCGTTTTCGCAACAGTTCACCTTCTTTGGGTATGGGGATATTAAGGGGCTGCGCCCCTTAACAAGCGCATTTGACCGGTCAAATGCTATGCTTGCGACTGCAAAGCAGCCGCAGGCCGCTTGCAGTCCTAACCCAGCCGAAAAAGAAAATCAGCGTGCCTCGCCGCCACGGGTCTTTACTCTGCCGCTGATCCCTTTCACAAGCCGGAGCTGGTCGTTGTAGTCCTTTCCGCGGCGGGGTGGGTTGTCGATGACCTCATATTTTGGAAGGCACTTTTGAATGGCCGCCGACGCCGCCCGTCCCGGCCTGTCGCTATCCAAACACAGCACGATCCGCTCCACGCCGGGGTTATCTGCTAAGTATTGCTCCAGCGCAGCGGGGAATCGGATGGAGCCATCCTTCCGTGGCTGATAGATGCCAGAGAGGGACAGCGTATTGGCGGTGCGCCAATCCTGCCCCCGCAGCTTTAGCAGCGTCAGGTAAGAAAGGGCGTCTATGGCGGATTCAAACACGCAGAGGGTTTTGCCACCGGCGTGGAGTGGGACGGCGAAGGAAAACCGCTTATCACTGCCGGGGACTTCACCGGCAAAGGTGGTATCCGAAAGAGTTCCGCGCAACGCGCCATAGGCAGGCTTTCCATGTTCATAACCCACGAATACGCAGTTGTGACGCTCAGCATCCTCGTAAAGATGCCCGTGCTTGATGCAGTGGTTGATGATCTCCGCGTCAACGCCCCGGCTCCGCAGATATGCAAAAACACGCCGGGTGTCGGCGTGTTTGGGTGGCAGGGTAAATTCAGTTTTCAGAAGCGGTGCAGTACGCATTGGCGTGGGCGGCACACGGGGCAATTCTCCAAGGATGCGCTGAACGGCATCCAGAAAGGAAAGCCCCTCCACGCGGGTCAGATAGTCCAGCGCATTCGTGCCACCGATATTCCGCGACCACCAGCACCATTTCCCGTTGGAGATTTTCAGGGAATCGTGGGTGCGGGTGGTGTAGGTGTTCCCGCCGATATGTACCAGCTCCTCCGGATCAAAGCGGCGCAGGTAGGTCAATAGGTCCATCTCGCGGGCGGTGGCGATCTGGTCTTTTGATAGATAGGGCACAGTGTTCATCTCCTGGAGACATGAAAAAAGCGCAAGCATTTCTGCCTGCGCTTTAGACTTATTAAGTTCCATTTCTGAGTATTTCAAGATATGCTTCGTAAGAAAACACACGATTTCGTGCTGCATTTGTCGTTTCACGCAGGATACCCAACTCCACAAGCGTCTTTACCGCGGTAGAAGTCGTGTTATAGCTGATTTTAAGAGCCTCTGATGTGTGCTTAATATCAATGATAGGATGCTTTTCAAGGTAATCGAACAGCATACGCAGATTATCCTTTTTCCGCTTTGGCTTTGGCAACAAAGCGATATTCTTTTCATGCAGTTTTGAGAGCTTTTCTATAGATTCCACAGCATCTGAGGCTGCGGAATCTACTGCCTCCAAGAAGAATTTTACCCATTGCTCGTAGTTTCCGCTTCTGCGTACCTCGCTGATTCGGTCATAGTATTCCACCTGATTCTTTTTCAGAAAGTAGGACACATAGATAACTGGTTCCTTCAGTAATCCCTGTTCCATCAGATAAAGCAAAATCAGCAATCTGCCGATTCGTCCATTGCCATCCAAAAACGGGTGAATCGTTTCAAATTGATAGTGGATCAAGGCAGCCCGTACCAGAGGATCATAGTCCTGATTTTCGTTGATATACTTTTCCAAATCCGACATAGCAGTCACCATATCTTCCGGATTTGGCGGAATATATCGCGCATCCTTCAAGCCGCAACCGGCAGGGCCAATCCAGTTCTGTGAGCGTCGAAATTCTCCGGGGTTCTTTTCCTGCCCACGGACGCCTTCCAACAAAATAGCATGAGCTTCACGGAAAAGACGGTTACAAATAGGAAGTTCATGAAGCCTTGTAAGGGCATATTGAGCTGCCTTTACATAGTTCACGACATCTGCTGTATCCAAGTTTGCGTTGGTATCAAGCTCAGGGTCAAGGATGTCGTCCAAGGTACATTGTGTTCCTTCCATCTGCGAGGACATGAGCGCCTCTTTGCGGACATACATAGATATAAACAGCTCGGCGTTTGGAATCAATTGGGCAGAAACATCCAACTGCTTCAAACTGCGGCTTGCCTTGACCAGAATTTGAAGCATATCCTCATCGAATTCAAGTCCCGGAACTGGTGGAAGTGGATTAGGACAAAATGACTGATATGAAGTATCTCCCGGCATATTATTGACAAATTTACCTGCTCGGTTCATCTGTTCATGCGCCTCCTTTTGAAAGAAGTTGAAATATACTCTCTACTATACCTGCTTTATTTCAAAAAGACAATCACTTTTTGAAATAAAGCCATTTGTTCCTTTGCCTTATTTCAAAAACGATTTTACCTCTCCGGCGCGTCCTTTTTCACCGCCTTTCGCTCCACACTGCGCTCCGGCTTGGCAAGCTGCTCCATCGCGGCATTGATCACGCAGGAGTGATTGTCCACCGCGTAAACGTCTGTGTGCCCGCCCATCTGCTTTTGGAGCGCCGCAAAGCGGCCTGCGGCCTGAC
>ERZ834859.852-NODE-852-length-38586-cov-6.450832_pt1 | contig 38586 bp, 30 predicted proteins | sample MGYA00519947_ERZ834859 | MGnify/ENA primary metagenome ERZ834859 (study PRJEB31850, sample SAMEA3708763) | human gut metagenome | biome: human gut; feature: human-associated habitat; material: faeces | place: China | collected 2014 ...
CGTAAGTGTGGCAAGCTGTTCTTTGCAGCTTTTATCAGCGTAGACACCATAAGTCGCACCAGTGATTGAATAGCAGTCGTTAGATTCTGTAATCCCTGTATTACTGGAAGATTTCTGAATCTTGCCATTTCCGACAGCCAGCTCTGCGAAGAACTGTCCTAAATCCTGCCCCTCACCAGTGTAGATATATCCGTAACAGTCATAGCGTCCTTTATTTTCTTTTACAAAGGCTTTCGCTCCGGCGAACACTTCATCTTGTACAGCTTTTGAGATTTCATCATAAGAAGCTCGTACATTGTCGCAGCTCCACCCAAGATGGGCACTCAATCTCTGCCAGACTACTAACTGTCTTAAAAGATAGGCGTGCTGGCTGCTCAATCCTGTATGGCTTTTCGTATACTGTTTGACATACTCAATGGATAAGGCAACGTCAGCTATCTGGTCGGCAGTCATGCGTGTGCTTGCGTCACTTCTGGTCTTATATCCATTCTTAAAGCCTGTGTTGATGTCGATACAGTAAGCGTCCTCACCATCAACGGTCATATGCCCCTCGTTGAATGTAGAACCGATAGAACCGTCATTCATTACTTTTTCAATGATACCGACACGCTCTGCACTTTCCGTCCAGTATTGCTTGCTTTCTGCATGAACGGGTGTAGTCGGTAAAGCAGTAACGACAGTTGCAAGAGCTAAGAAGCCCGTACACAATCGTTTTAACATCTTTTTCATAAATCTAATGCTCCTTTCATTTTGGGTATAAAAATAGACGCTCATTTCTGAACGCCTACATTAAAAAGGGATACTTTTTTAACAAGTACCCCTAAAGTTTAGTATTTAATTGTTTGTGTTCCCACACTCTATATCAACTACTACCGAAACATTGATATAGTTTTTTATCTCTTTATTTCTGATTTTATCGCCCTCGCTCGTAAAGACGATATGCTTGAAAAAGTGCCTAAAATTAAGGATTTCTACATAGTTCGTCTTTGTAGCAACACACAAGTCTCCACATGGCACGTCATCGGGAATTGGTCAACCCCTCGGACTTTCTTTACTTCATACCCCAGCTCCCCAAGCACCTTCACATCTCGTGCCAGCGTTGCGGAATCGCAGGATACATACACGATGCGGTCCGGCTGCATGCTGGCCATGGTGTGGAGGAGATTTTCTTCGCAGCCTTTTCTCGGCGGATCGACGATGATGACGTCCGCGTGGGCGTTTTCGCCCGGGTGGTCTTTGGCGTACTGTTCGTAGTAGGCCGGAAGAATCTCTTCCGATTTTCCAACGAAAAATTCAGCGTTTTCGATCTCGTTGATTTTCGCATTGTTCTTCGCATCCGCGATTGCCTCCGGGACGATTTCGACGCCGTAGACTTTTTTGGCTTTCTGCGCGAGGAACAGGGAAATCGTTCCGATGCCGCAGTAGAGATCCCAGACCGTCTCATTTCCGGTGAGGCCTGCGTATTCCAGGGCAAGGCCGTACAGCTTTTCCGTCTGCGCCGGGTTGACCTGGTAGAAGGACAGCGGGGAGATCCGATATTTTACGGTTCCAATATAGTCGGTGATATACCCCTGTCCCCACAGGCAGCGGATTTCTTTTCCCATGATCACATTGGTCCGCTCACGGTTTGCGCTTAGGGTAATGCTTGTCATGCCTTCGAGTTCTGTCAGCGATTTGATGAGTTTCTCCTCGGCCGGCAGTTTCTTTCCGTTCACAACGAGACAGACCATAATCTCTTTCGTCATAAATCCAAACCGGATCAGCACATGGCGCACCAGGCCTTTGCCGGTCTCCTCGTTGTATGCCGGAACGCCGTTCTCCTCCATCCAGGCAAGAATGCGGTTCAGAATCTCCTCGTTCTGCTCCACGCCGAGATAACAGTTCCGGTTTTCCATGATCTGATGCGTTCTTCCCGCATAAAATCCCGTAATCAGCTTTCCATTTCTATCCTGCCCGATCGGAAACTGGGCTTTGTTTCGATAGCGGAACGGATTTTCCATCCCCACGATCGGCTCCATCGGGATCTCTGTCATGCCGCCGATGCGCTGGAGATTTCCGGCGATTTTCTTCTCCTTAAAGCGAAGCTGCTCCTCATAGTCGAGCATCTGCAACTGGCATCCGCCGCACGGACGTGCAACCGGGCAGACCGGCTCAACACGGTGTGCGGACGGCTCGATCAGGCGCATCAGGCGCGCGTAGCCGTAATTTTTCTTTGCTTTGATCACTTTTACCTCGGCAAGATCGCCGATGACGGTGTCCTTGACAAAGAGGGTATAGCCCTCGCATTTGCCTATACCCTCTCCGTCGTGTCCCATATCTTCAATTTTCACCGTCAGTACATCATTTTTCTGATAGCTCATGAAAAGTCTCCTGTTCTGCGGATGTTGGACTCAAAGAACCGATTGTAGCCAAGCCACTCATTGCCGGCCGGCGCTGCGTCAAACAGCTCGGTCAGGGTTTCCATTTTGGCATCGGCATTGTCCGCCAGGTTCAGCGCTACCGCCTCTACCATTGCCGGTTTTTTCGGGGAACCGTATTCCAGCTCGCCGTGGTGCGCCAGAATGCAGTGCTTTAACTGATTCTCGAGTTCCTGTGGGAAACCGTCGATCTTCTGCGCCGCATCGTGTACCATCTCCGCACCGATCATGATGTGGCCGAGCAGCTGTCCGTCATTGGTGTAATCGTTCTGCGGGAATAAGGAGAGTTCTTTCGTCTTTCCGATATCGTGCAGAATCGCTGCCGTAATCAGCAGATCGCGGTTCAGAATCGGATACGATTTTACCATAAAATCGCAGAAACGGGTGACACTTAACGTATGCTCTAAAAGGCCGCCGACGAATCCGTGATGCACGCTTTTTGCTGCAGAGCTCATGCGGAACCGTTTTGCGGTCTCCTGATCCTGGATAAAATAATACGTCAGCAGTTCGGAGAGATACTGATTTTTCACCGTTCCGATCCAGGAGAGCAGCTCCTGATACATCGTATTGATGTCGTAACGGCTCGTCGGCAGATAGTCCGCCGGATTATATTCGCCCTCTTCCGCTTTTCTTGCATTTTTAATGGAAACCTGAAGTGCTCCATTGAAACTGGAAACATCTCCCATAATATCTACATAATCCAGGGCTTCAAATTCACGGATTCCCATAGAATTCGGATCCCAGATTTTCGCATCGATCGTACCGGTTTTATCCTGTAAGATCACGTTTTCGTACTGTTTTCCGTTTTTGGTAACAGCCGACTGTTTATGTTTGCAGAGATAAATTCCGGAAATGCGGTTTCCTTCCCGGAGTTCGTTGATATACTTCATAAAAATAAATCCTCTTTTTCTAAAATAAATGCGGAAACAGTGTTCCGTTTTTGTTTCTATGATGCCGTTTTTATGATGCAAAGCCTGTGCTCCTGCATGCCTTACCAATTCTACCAGATTTTCCTGCAGAATGCACGTATTTTTTCATCCGCCAGTGGAAAACCATTCGAAAAGAAAAGCTTCCGGAAGCCCCACCGGCTAAAACCGGCTTTTTCTGCTCCCGAAAGCCTCTGTTTTTTATACTTCCCCCATCGTCACATCAAACGTCATCTCCGCATACCCTTCGGCGCCTTTCCGCATCGCCGTCACGGTAACCACGTCTCCTGTGCTGTATTTGCCAAGCTGTTCATGGTACTGTTTGATCGTCTCAACCTTGTGCTCCCCGAGCTTTACAATCACATCGTACTCTTTCATGCCCGCCATCATCGCCGGAGAATCGTCTGCGACGCGGCTGATGAGAACGCCTTTTGGAATGCCGGTTTTATCGGAAAGTTCTTCTGTGACATCCTGTCCGCGGATGCCGATATACGCGCGGCTCACGTTGTTGGAAAGATTTTCGATCAGCTTTTTGATCTGGGAAATCGCAATGCCCGTCACCACGTTGTTTCCCTTGGCACTGTAACTCTGCGCAATAATGCCGACGATTTCGCCGTCAAGATTTACCAGAATGCCGCTGCCGTCCGTGCTGCCGAGGATGTCGGTGGTCAGCAGATTGTACTCATTGTCCAGCGCGGAAATCTTGTTCGTAACCGAAGTCACCACACCGTACGCAATCGAATTGCTGTAGCCGACCGGGCTTCCGACAGCCACGACCGGGTCACCCTGGCTGACGAGATACGAACTGCCGAGCGGCGCAACCGCAAGACCGTCCCGTGTTTCCTCATCCAGCTTCGATTCATCCACCTTCACAATCGTAAGGCCGGTGCTCGGATCGTGGCGCTGGTATGTGGCATCCACCATCGTCTCGTCCCAGAAGGTGACCTGAATCCGCTCCACATTTTCCACGATGCGGTATTCCGTCAGAATAAAGAGATCCTGCCCATTGTCCGCAACAATCAGACCGGAAATCTGCTGCTGGTTTTCATAGTTCTGGTTAAAATAGTCCATCTGATTGGTAATGCCGATGACAGTAACCAGCGCTCGTTTTGGTTTTTCCGTTACTTCCAGCATATCCTGGTAGAGCGCTTCATAATTTTTCAGGCTGCTGTCCTTTTCCTCCGCATCCGTTTCCCCATCGACACCGAAAACCTCGCTGCCCTCCTCCGGCTCTTCGGAAGTGCTGCTTTCCGTTCCCCCTGCCGCTCCGTTCTCCTCTGTGCTTTCGGAAACCGTACTTTCGGATACACTGCTTTCTGAAGTACTGCTATCCACTGTAGAACTGCTGATTTCCGAACCGGAGCCGCTGCTGTCTACCGACGCACTCGCCGAAGATGCGGTAATTGTCTCATCCGGCTCCTGTCCGCTGTTTGGATCCTCATCTCCCGGGATATCCACTTTCGCCGGCGTCTCTTCCCTGGTAACTGCTTCTGCAATCTTTGGCTCTGTCACCGCAAATACCGCGGCCGCAACCAGACCGCCAAGCGCCGCAAGTGCCAGCCATCCGGCAATCAGAAGAACAATCTTTTTCCAGTCGGGCGGCTGCTTTTTGATGCTCTCTTTCATGAATTTGTAAGGTTTTGGGTCATTTTCCATACATTTCTTTCTCCATACATCTGTATTCCATACCGAACTGCTCTGCGCATATGCGCTTCCGCAATCTTCACATATATAAAAAACTTTACCAGATAGATATGAACATTTTATGAAGACTGTTACATTTTTTTTCTCATTTGCGCAACATCCTGCATTTTCTCGTTCTTGGGGTTTCTTTCTTTTCTTTTTTAAGGTATAATTGGGGGAGTGGAAAAACCTGTGACCCACATTCCACTTCCGGTCTGTACTTCCCGTGAAGATATATGATCAGATCGCTACTGTTCACTCAGCAGTGAAACACTTGCTGTTTCGCTGCGTAAGAAAGTGATTCAGGTGTGAGCAGCCCTCCTTTTGCGAAGCAAAACTTTAAATGAGGGCTGCGAAGGACACAATTCTCAGGTTTCCTAAGAATTGTGTCCAATACCGAGATACGGAAGTACATTGGAAAAGATATCGCGGATCACCGGCGCGCAGATCGTTCCGCCGTAGTAGACGCCCTGCGGATTGCGGATAATGCAAAGCCCCAGCACCGTCGGATGCTCCGCCGGGGTGAAGCCGAGGAATGAGGAAATATAGCGGTTGGCGCTCCGCGGAAGTGTCTGCGAGGTTGCCGTCTTTCCGCCGATGGAATATCCCTCGAGGTACGCATTCTTTCCAGACCCTTCTGAAACGACGCTTTCCAGAATTTCGCGCACCGTCCTGGAAGTTTCTTCCGAAAGAACCCCTTCTTTTTCCGGAAATTTCAGATGCTTTACGACATTTCCTTCTTCATCAAGCACATCCGTTGCGACATGCGGCGTCACCATTTTTCCGCCGTTGACGAGCGCAGAGACCGTCGCCGCCAGGCGGATCGGCGTGATCTGGAAAGACTGGCCGAATGCCATCGTCGCAAGCTCAACCTCTCCGATGTTTTCCTCCTTGTGCATAATCGTCGATGCCTCGCCCGGCAGATCGATCTCCGTCTTTTCCATCAGACCGAAATTCCGGAAGTAATCACAGAACTTTTCCACACCGAGCCGCAGCCCCACTTCAATGAACACCGGGTTGCACGAGTTCTGCGCGCCCTGCACGAAGTTTTCGGCTCCGTGTCCCGTCCGCTTGTGGCAGTGGATCCGGCGGTCCTCCACGATTTTGTAGCCGGGACAGAAAAACGAATCGTTCGGCGACACAACGCCCTCCGAAAGTCCCGCCGACATCGTGATGATCTTAAAGGTAGATCCCGGCTCGTACGTATCGTTGATGCAGGCATTCCGCCACATCTGGTTCAGCAGATCCTGAATTTCTTTTTCCGAAAGTCCCGTTGTATCCTGCTGCAGCATGAACGGATCGTTGAGGTCGAACTCCGGCACATTGACACAGGCATAGATTTCTCCGTTCTGCGGATTCATAAGAAGAATCGAGACGCTGTCCGCCTGTTTTTCTGCCATCGCCTTTTCCGCTGCCTGCTGACAGTACGCCTGGATATTGACATCCAGACTGACCTTTAAGTCCCTTCCCGCCACCGGCTCCTGGCGGCTCTCCCCGATGCCGTTCTGCTCAATCCCGCGCGCATCCGTTGTCGTCAGGATTTTTCCGTTGATTCCTTTTAAAATTTCCTCATATTCCACCTCCAGTCCGATGATTCCCTGATTATCGCCTCCGGTGAAGCCGATAACGCGCGACGCCAGCTTCCCTTTGGGGTAATACCGCTTGAAATCCTCATCCACTTTTACCCCCGCGTATCCGTACGACCGGATGGTATCACCCGTCTTCTTGTCCACATTCGTCTTGACACGCTCGATTGAAGACCGCTTCTCCACGCGTTTCCGCGCCGTCTCCTCCGAAATTCCAAGCTCTTTTACCAGCATCGCAATCACCGCCTCCGGCTCCTCGATCTGGCTGTGGATCACGGAAATCGTACAGACCGTGCGGTTTGCCGCGAGAACTTCCCCGTTTGCATCAAGAATCCGGCCGCGCGCCGCCTTGATCCCGCGCTCCCGCTCGTGCAGATCATCCGCCTTCTCGGAATAATAGACGGACCGGAACACACACAGATACACCAGCCGCCCGGCAAGTCCGACCATCATTCCCATGCAGAGTACCCACAGAAGAACCGTCTTTTTCCGGTGATACGTTTTGTTTTTACGCATAGAATACCCCATAGCCGAATCCATTATGATAACACTATATGGAAACTGCTATGGGGTTATGTCTTTTGTTTTTTATGTTTTTTTACTCTTCATTGATGAGATCCAGCTCGGCATTTGTCAAACCGCCGTTCTCGATATTGCTGTTTTCAGCACTGTTTTCCGTATCGTCTTCCTGTACCGGTGCCGCTACGTTTGGATCATCCGTTCCGGTCTCGGAGCCTTCGCCCGTCACACCGTCCGTATCATCCGGGAATACGTTCAAATACGGCAGCAGTTCTGTGTAGATCTCTTTTACGATCTCCTGTGCCAGCACACTGTTCGCCTGATTTTCTACATCCGGCTCGTCCACAATCGCGTAAACAACAGCTTTCGGGTTTTCTACCGGTGCAAATCCGATAAAGGAAACAAGATATTTTCCATTGCCTCGCGGATACTTCTGTGCGGTACCTGTTTTTCCTCCCATCGTGTAACCGGCAACCTTTGCACTCTGGCCGCTTCCATCGGTCACGACTCCCTGGAGGAAACTTCTCATTTTATCGCTGATTTCCGCGGAAACCGTCTGACGCACCAGATTCGGCTCATTGCTCTCAACAACGGCTCCTGTGCTGTCCGTGATCGTCTTCATCACATGCGGCTGGTAATAATTGCCTCCGTTGATCAGGGCGGAAAACGCAGCTGCCTGCTGTACCATCGTCACGGTGTAGCCCTGTCCGAATGTACTCGTTGCAAGCTCGGTCGGTCCCATGGTATCCTCCGTGTGAACCAGGCCGTACGCCTCACCCGGCAGGTCAATTCCCGTCAGACTGCCGAAACCGAAAATATCCTGATAGCGGAGAAATTCCGCTGCTCCCATCTTCTGTCCGATCTGCATCATACCAGCGTTGCAGGAGTTTTTCAGTACATCGGCCGGTGTCTGTACGCCATGTGTTCCCGGATAAGCTCCGCAGCGGATCATCTGCCCTGCAATCGTCTCAAACCCCTCACAGTCAAACAGGGTATCATCATCGATTACATCGAGGGAATATGCCGCCGCCACGTTCATCGGTTTTGCCGTGGAACCTGGCTCGTATGCATCGGAAATACAGTAGTTTTTCCAGATGGCACTCAAAGCCTCCATTGTCTCGTTATCGTTCATCGCATCAATTTCTTCCTGCGAATAGAACGGTGTCAGATCTCTTGGATTGTTCAGGTCATACCAGTCGGAAGAATCCATACCAAGAATCTCTCCATTGTTCGGATCCATCACGACAACGCCGATATTCTTTGCTGCTTTTGTCTGACGGTTCGTCCCAGTGTCCGATTCGTCCGCGCCGTTCTGGACATGAATCCGCTCATTGTAATTCTCGATCGCCGTGCGGATGATCTTCTGAATATTTACATCAATCGTCGTAACCACGTTTTTGCCCGGCTGCGCCTCGATGATCGTCTGTTCCATATCCGCATCTTCGTTGTAATAGCCGAACTGGCGGCCATTCACGCCATTTAAGATACTGGAATAATACCCTTCGATTCCCCAGTCTGCCGTGTCTCCTGAATACGTAAAGCCGATCAGATCGCAGGCAAGTGAATTTAACGGATACGTTCTGTGGTAGGATTCCTCAAACCAGACGCCGCGGATGTTGGCACGGTATGCTTTTTCCGCCTGCTCGTTCTCATCGAGCTCCTTGTTCTTTTTGTCCGCGTACTCGTCCACATAGGTCTCAAACGCTTTTTTCGCGTCCATCGAGACCTCTCTGGCGAGAACCTGGTACTGGCTTTCTTTTGTCGTTTCGCCGGTCAGACGATCCCGGATATCCGTCTCGTCGAGTCCGAAGTATTCGACCAGTGCTGCTACGGTCGGATCGACGTACGGATGGGTATCGTTCTTTTCTTCATCTTTTACCGTCGTATTGGCAAGTTTACAGTCGAGAATAACGTTGTAAACCTTCTCACTCGTTGCCAGAATCGTTCCGTTCCGGTCGGTGATACTTCCCCGCTGGAATGGAATTGTCCTGCTGTCGTAGGACTGCTGCGTCTGGCTTAAAACCTGTCTTTCGTATTTTTCTCCCTTTGTGGCATTCACATACGTAATGTCAATCGCTAAAGCAACAAAAACCAGCATCACTCCCAAAAAGAGTGCTACCAGTTTTCTACTCATACGCCCACTTGTCTTCCGTCTCCGGAATGCCCCGCTTCGTTTTTTATTCTGTTTCTGTTTACTCACGTTTTCACCTATTTCGCATCCGGAACATCCTGATACTGTCTCACATAGCTGTTTTCTGAATCATTGAAATAAATTACCTGGGACTCATCTGCATATTTCATGCCGAGCCGGTTCTGTGCTGCTTCTTTGACTGCCTCAAGATCTTCGGAGGCAACCGTTGTATTGTAATAGGCGTCATTGTCCGCCTTCAGATCGCTCAATTCTTTTTCTTTGCTGGTAATGTCTTCCGCCTGCGTGGTAACCACGGTCTGCAACTTGACATACGCAACACACGCCGCGATACACAGTGTGCAGACAATGGCAAGAAAAACAGCGTAGCCCGCGCTGATCTGTGTCGCCCGTGCCCGGTTTCTTCTTGTCTGGCTGCTCACACCCGATTTCAGAGGCCGTGCTTCTTTTGGTGCTTCCTGCGGCTGTGCTGCAAGACGCCGTACCGCACTTCCGTCCTCAAACGTATCTGGCGTATAACGTTTCGTTCTATCTGTCGAATTTACCCTTCCATCTGCCCGTCTGGCCATAACTTCTCTGTCTCCTTCGTGCCGAGCCGTCACACTTTTCGTTCAAAGACGCGCAGTTTTGCGCTCTTGGAACGGGGATTTGTTTCCATTTCCTCTTCTCCCGGCAAGATCGGTTTCCGAGTTACTACGGTTCCCTTGGACTTCTTTCCGCATACGCAGACCGGAAATTCCGGCGGACACGTACATGGATGCTCGTTTTTTCTGAAAATGTTTTTTACGATACGGTCTTCCAGAGAATGAAAGGTGATGACACAAAGTCTTCCACCGTCATTTAAGAGATCAATCATGCCGTCCAGTGACTCCGACAGAACGGTAAGTTCCTGGTTCACTTCGATACGGATTGCCTGAAAGGTTCTCTTGGCCGGATGGCCGCCCGTCGCCCTTATTTTTGCCGGAATCGAGCGCTTGATGATTTCGATTAACTCCCCAGTTGTTCGAATCGGCGCCTGCTGCCGGCTTACGCATATATTGTGTGCAATTTTTCTTGCAAAACGCTCTTCTCCATATTCATGGAGAATACGCGAAAGATTCTCTTCACTGTAATCGTTCACGACTTCGTACGCGGAAAGAGCATTTCTTTGATCCATCCGCATATCCAGCGGAACATCCTCACGGTATGTGAATCCACGCTCTGCATTATCCAGCTGATAGGATGAAACTCCAAGATCCAGCAGGATTCCGTCTACCCCGGTGACTCCGATTTCGGCAAGACGCGGAACCATATCGCAATAATTGCTGCGGATAATCGTGACCTGGTTCTGAAATGGTTCCAGGCGTTTACCCGCAGCAGCTATCGCAGCTTCGTCCTGATCTATGCCTATTAATCTCCCCGTGGCAGATAAGCGCTCACATATATGACTGGAATGTCCAGCGCCTCCCAACGTCCCGTCCACGTAGATTCCGTCCGGTTTTATCTTAAGGTTTTCAATGGTTTCATTCAGTAATACTGATGTATGCGAAAATTCCATGGTCATCTCCTGTATCCCAACGAAACAGATCAGATCACAATGCCCATCTCTTCCATTGATTCGGCGATGGCATCCATATCATCATAATTGCTGTTTTCGTTCCATTTTTCCTTGCTCCAGATTTCAATCCGGTTGATATTTCCGGTAAGGACTACATCTTTTTCCAGACCAGCAAATTCCCGCAGCGTTGCCGGTACGAGAATCCTCCCCTGCTTGTCCAGTTCACATGACGTAGCACCTGCTACAAAGAAACGGGAAAAAGTTCTGGCGTTTTTGTTTGTAAGTGGTAAGGCTCTCAGCTTCTCTTCAAAGGCAGCCCATTCGTCGTTTGGGTAAATGGAAAGGCATCCGTCCAATCCCTTCGTCAGTACGAACTCTTCTCCCAGCTGTTCTCTGAACTTGGACGGTATGATCAATCTTCCCTTCGCGTCAATCGTATGACTGTACTCTCCCATGAACATAATGAAAACCCTCTTATCACCTGAAATGGCGGTCTCCCCACGCACCACTTCATGTATCGCGCCGCAGCCGGACTGCCACATCCGCTCCACAACGCACCACTTTTCACCACTTTCTACCACTTATGTTTTTATTCTATATCAACTCAGGGAAAATAGCAAGGTCTTTTTTCTATTTCATTTTTAAGATTTTCCCCAAAATGCAACATTTTTATGCGCATTTTCCGCCTTTTTTATACCAATTTTGTATCAAAAAAAAGAAAACCTTTTTTGCCGGTTTTCCCTTTTTCTGTATTTTTATTCTGTTTTTTTCACTGGTTTTATCCTTAAGAATGGGCTGTCTCCCCACCGGATGATAATTTTTTTCGTTTCCATACCACCAGGATGGTACATCCCACCACAAGGCACCCCGAAAGGAGCTGGGAAACCGGAAGTCCCACCACTGGAAGCAGAAGCTGGTCGGTGCGGAGTCCCTCGACCCAGATTCTTCCAAGGCCGTATCCTATCAGATACATCAGGAACACTTCGCCGTTAAATTTTTTTCTTTTCCGAAACCAGAAAAGAAAAAGCAGGACACCCACATTCCATAAACTTTCATATAAAAAGGTGGGATGCACCTGAATATACTCGACGCCGTTTACCGTCACCACATGATCCCACATTTTCTGTGTGATTTCATTGGCACGGACCGCGGAAACCGGAAGCTGCATTGCAAACAGGTTGTTAGTGTAGTCACCGAATGCCTCACGGTTAAAGAAGTTTCCCCACCGTCCCATAATCTGACCGAACACGATGCTCATGCTCGCGGTATCCATCAGAAGGCCGAAGTTCTGTTTCTTCTTTCTGCTGTAAATCACCACCGCAATGCAGGCACCGATGATGCCGCCGTAGATGGCAAGTCCGCCCTGGCGGATGTTGAAAATACTCAAAAGATCATCCTTATAATAGTCCCAGGCAAATATAACGTAGTAAATCCGTGCCCCGAGAATACCGGCTGCGATGCCGATCATCGCAAGATCGAGGTACTGCTCCGGGTTCTGCCCTGTCCGCTTTGCCTCTCTTTGGGCAATCCAGATCGCAATCATCATACCGGTTACGATCACGATGCCGTAATAGGCAATGGAAAATCCGAAAATACTGATGTTTTTTCCCACATGGTCGAGATAGATCCCGAGATTGGGAAAATTAATTTCCATATCCATAACTTATATTCTCTCTTATTATTACTTATCAAACGTTGAAACGGAACAGGATGACATCGCCGTCGCGGACAATGTAATCTTTTCCTTCCATACGCACAAGGCCTTTCTCTCTTGCTCCTGCGTAGGAACCGCAGTCGAGCAGATCCTGATAATTGACAACCTCGGCTTTGATGAATCCGCGCTCGAAATCGGTGTGGATTTTTCCGGCTGCCTGCGGTGCTTTTGTTCCGACTTTGATGGTCCATGCACGGGTCTCATCCTCTCCTGCTGTAAGGAAGCTCATGAGGCCGAGCAGACGGTAGCTTGCTGCGATCAGTTTTTCCAGACCGGACTCGGTAAGACCAAGATCCTCGAGAAACATTTTTTTCTCATCCTCTTCGAGTTCGGAGATTTCTGCCTCGATCTCGGCGCAGATGACGAATACTTCGCTGTTGTGCTCTTTTGCATATTCGCGGACGGACTGTACATAGGAGTTGTTTGCACCGTCGTCAGCGAGATCATCCTCTGCTACGTTTGCTGCGTAGATGACCGGTTTACTGGTCAGCAGGTTGTACTCTGCGATCCATTTCTCCTCGTCCTCGTTCTGCAGCTCCATCAGGATGGCATCTTTTCCGTCCTCGAGCAGTTTTTTCAGACGCTCCTGGAATTCGAGCTCTTTTGCTGCCTCTTTGTCCATTCTTGCAGATTTTGCAGTTTTGGAAATACGGCGCTCGAGTACCTCAAGGTCGGCGAAGATCAACTCAAGGTCGATGGTCTCGATATCACGGAGCGGATCAATGCTGCCGTCTACGTGGATAACGTTCGGATCCTCGAAGCATCTGACAACGTGAACGATAGCGTCTACCTCACGGATATTGGCAAGGAACTGGTTTCCAAGTCCCTCTCCTTTGGATGCACCTTTTACAAGACCTGCGATGTCAACGAACTCGATGACAGCCGGTGTTACTTTCTTGGACTGATAGAAATCTCCGAGCTGCTGCAGACGCTTGTCCGGAACCGGCACGATGCCGACATTCGGGTCAATGGTACAGAACGGATAGTTTGCGCTCTCTGCTCCTGCTTTGGTCAGGGAATTGAAAAGTGTACTTTTTCCGACGTTCGGAAGGCCCACGATACCTAATTTCATAGTAATCTATATCTCCTTTGTTTTTATTTTTCGCTTCTTTTTCTGTTCGGGTTCTTTTTATGCACAAAAAGAGCCCAATGCAACTATAAATTATAGCACACGGGCTCTTTGATTTCAATGGATTTTAATCTCTTGACTGTACCATCAGAAGAATGCCGCCCTCGTACGATACATGCGCGGTCTCCTCGACGATCTCATTGCTCACGCACAGACCACCCGAAGTATTCGGCAGACAGTGATGGTCGAGCGGGTAGGCGAAGCCCTCCAGGGTGATGGATGCGACTTCCTTTTCCAGCGGGAAGAACGAAACGTACTTTCCGAACTGCTCTTCTTTCCGGATTTCAAACGAAGTTTCCACCGGAATCGTAATCAGATTGCGGCTGTCCACGATGTAAGCCGGAATTTTCTTCTCCCATGCCGTTTTCAGGTTCTGCACAATACTTAAGAAATGGTCGAGTCTTCCCCCTGTTGCTCCGAGGATCGTGATTTCACTGCTTCCCAGAACAATCGCCTGCTGAAATGCGATGTCCGTGTCCGTATTGTCCTTCATGGGATTAAATTCCCGGATCGGTGCGACATGGTTGTCCTTGTAATAATTTAAAATCTCCGGAGATAAACTGTCAAAATCTCCCAGAATATACGTCGGTATAATCTGGTAATGGTAGCAGAACTCCAGTCCCCGGTCTGCTGCCAGGATAATATCAAACTGCTGTTTCTGAAGATATGGGAAGGCAAAATCCGGTTCGATCATCCCTCCCGAAATAATACATGTTCTCACGTTTCCCTGCCTCTTTTTTCTGTCTTTTTGTATCTTATTCTGCCTTTTTGCTGTATGAAGAAATTTTTTCCTGCAGCTCGCGCACGTTCTGCTCGATGTTGCTGCCAAATACAGCAGAGCCTGCCACGATGATGTTGGCACCTGCCGCAAGGACTTCATCGATGGTCGCGCGGTTGATGCCGCCATCGACCTGAATGTGCACATGCTCCAGTCCCTTTTCATCCAGCATTCTGCGGAGCGTACGGATCCTCTCCGTCGACTCCGGGATATACTTCTGGCCGCCGAAGCCAGGATAAACGCTCATAATCAGAATCATTTCTACCTGATCCATCACGTCCGTAACCGCAGAAAGCGGCGTATCCGGATTTACGGCAACTCCGGCATCTGCGCCTGTTTCATGAATCTTTTTCACGGTTTCTGCCAGATCGCGGCATGCCTCCGCGTGAACCGTGATCATATCCGCCCCGCAGCTTTGAAATTCTTCTACGTACCGCTCCGGGTCCTTTACCATCATATGAACATCAAAATACAGACTGCTTTCTTTTCGGATCGACTTTACCACCGGCATTCCAAACGAAATGGATGGTACAAACATTCCATCCATAATATCGATATGAAGCCACCGGCACTCTGCTTTCTCTACCCTTTGGATCTGTTCTCCGAGACGGTTGAAGTCTGCGGATAAAATAGAAGGTGCCAACTGATATACTCGGCTCATGCTAGTATCTCCTCTTTTCCTGTTCTTTTAGTTCTTCATAGAACATGGTATAATTTTCAAATCTTTCTTTGCTGATATTTCCCTGTTCCAGTGCCTCTTTAACGGCACAGCCCGGCTCTTTTCCGTGGATGCAGCCGAGGAAACGGCATTTTCCTTCGTACGGATGAAATTCCGGGAAAAAGTTTTTCAGCTCCTCTTTTTCCATATCGGTTGTATAAAGCGAGCTGAACCCCGGCGTATCGCACAGATACGTCTCATGGTCGATCGGGATCATCTGGGAATGGCGCGTCGTGTGTTTTCCTTTTTTCAGCTTTTTGCTGATCTCTCCGGTCTCCATCTGGATTTCTTTCTGCATCCGGTTTGTGATCGAAGATTTTCCGACGCCGGACGGACCGGCTACCACCGTTGTTTTCCCTTTCAGGTATGCTTCCACTTCCTGCATGCCCTGCTCTTTCGCTGCACTCACCGTAAAGACACGGTAACCGCAGTTCTCATAGACGCTTCGCAGATGGTCTGTGTAATCTTCCCCCGCAAGATCTCTTTTATTGAAACAGATTGCCGTCGGAACGTTCTGCTGTTCCATCATCACAAGAAAACGGTCCAGAAGCGTCAGGTTCGGGGTCGGATTTTCCAGCGCAAAAATCACAAGCGCCTGATCGATATTGGCCACTGCCGGACGGATCAGTTCATTTTTTCGCGGCAGAATCCGGGTCATATTTCCTGTTTTTTCCGCTTCATCCAGAATCTCGATTTCCACAAGATCTCCGACGAGCGGTTTCTGGCCTTCCTTTCGGAAAATTCCTTTTGCTTTGCACTCATAAATGCCGGATTCTTCTACGTCTACGTAGTAGAATCCGGCAATTCCTTTCATAATCTTTCCTGTCATACTCACCCTTCACTCAACGGAACCGATTGGTACTGTGCAATTGCCTGATAACTTCCGCTCGAATCCATCTCATAGAAGACGATTCTTCCGGTAGAAGAAGCAGACGATGAAGCACTCCAGTTGGTGTTGACAGAATACGGCCAGCTCGTAATGGCCTGTCCGTCCATGATGGTGATGGAGGTCTCGTTTCCGTTCCCATCATCCTGGATCAGCTCAATTTTTGCAATACCACCCTGATACTGATCCGGCGCACTTAAGGTCTGGCTGCAGGACCAGGTAACATCCGTAGCGGTATTTGCGCCCGGCTCTGCCGGTGTCGGGGTCGGTGTATTCTCATCCGGCGTCGTTGGCTGTGCACTCGGGCTATTGACATAAATCGTAACGTCAGAACCTTTCTTTACTTTGGTTCCGATTGCCGGGTCAACCTCCATGACTTCGCCCTCGGCCACCTTGCTGCTGGTTCCTGTTTTCACAATAATATTGAAATCGCTCAGGATTGATTTTGCTGTCTCCTCATCCAGGCCGATTACATCACGGATTGCAATTTCTTCCGCGTCCTTGGATCCCTTGCTGATCACCAGCGTAACGGTAGATTCCGGCGCAACCTGACTTCCCTCTGACGGGTCAACGGAAATAACCAAGCCTTCTGCAACGGTATCGCTGAAATCCTCTGTTGTGGAAACCTGCAGTCCCAGCTGAGTCAGTGCAGCACTTGCAGCGTCTTTCTGTGTTCCAACAATGCCGGTCGGAATGGTTACGGTTTCTTTTCCGGAGCTTACATAATACGTAATCGTTGCATTTTTATCGACTTTCGTTCCCGGTTTCAGATCCTGGCGGCAGATCTTTCCTGCCTCAATGACATCCGATGCCTCGGTTCCGCCGTTGACTACACCAAGGTTCAGGCTGTTTGCCAGATCGACGGCATCTGCCTCGGTTTTGTTGGTCAGATCCGGAACGGTTACTTTTTCGTCTTCTTTGCTGCTGGAAGAAACAACTTCCGTGCTGCTCGAAGATGATGCGGAACTGGAAGAAGCTGCGGCCGGTCCTTTTCCGCCGACAATGCCGGCTGCCTGTGCAATAAAGTAGATCAGCATGCAGATGATGATGGCTGCAATCGCAAAACCGCCGATTGTGATGATCTTTTCGAGTTTGTTTCCGGCTTTGTCATCGTCGTCGTCATCGTCGTAGTAGGAATCGTCGTCATCCTCATCGTAGGAATCGCGGTCATCCTCTTCTTCGTCCTCATCCTCGTCTTCTTCGTCCTCGTAGCTGTAATCTTCGTCCTCTTCCTCATCCTCGATCTTGCTGTAGCGCTTGCGGGCCGGCTCCTCTGCCGTCTGCGCATTTGCCTTTGCTGCTGCGCCGGAACGGATCTGGCTTAACTCCTCTGCGGATACCATAACAGTCTCGGCGTGAGAACTTAACGGAGTTACTTTTACGAAATTGCCCTGCGGCTCCATCAGCGAATGCTTCAAGTCGTCGATCAGCTCCGCCATGTTATTGTAACGGCGGTCCGGGCTCTTCTGGGTACATTTTAAGATGATCTGCTCCAGTGCGAACGGAAGGTTCGGGGTATATTTGGATGGAGATTCAATCTCCTCCTGCAGATGCTTGATTGCGATGGCAACGGTGGTGTCGCCGTCAAACGGCACTCTTCCGGTTACCATCTCGTACATGGTGATACCAAGGGAATAGATATCACTCTTATAGTCCGAATATCCGCCGCGCACCTGCTCCGGAGAGCTGTAATGTACGCTTCCCATAACGTTCGAACTGATCGTATTGGAAGAAGTTGCCTTTGCAATACCAAAGTCGGAAAGTTTTACTTTTCCGTCTGTGGAAATGATGATGTTCTGCGGTTTGACATCGCGGTGTACAATATTGCGGTTGTGTGCTGCTTCAAGACCAAGGGAAACCTGAATGGCGATGCTGGTTGCCTCTTTTACGCTCAGTTTTCCTTTGCGGTCAATGTAATCCTTCAGAGTAATTCCCTCGACAAGCTCCATGACGATATAGTAAACGCCGCGGTCCTCCCCGACATCGTACACGTTTACAATATTCGGATGGGACAGTCCTGCTGCGGCCTGTGCCTCCGTGCGGAACTTGCGGATAAAGGTTTTATCCTCCCGGAATTCCGGTTTTAAAACCTTGACGGCCACCATGCGGTTCAGCTTGTGGTCTTTTGCTTTGTAGACATCAGCCATACCGCCGGAACCGATCCGGCTTATGATCTCATATCGTTCTCCTAAAATAACGCCCTCTTTTAACATTCTTTCACCTCGTTTGTAAATGGTTCAACGACAATGACTGCGATATTGTCTCTGCCGCCATTTGCATTTGCTTTATCAATTAAACGTTTCGCCTTGTCCTCACCGTCTTCTCGGCAGATGAGTTCGAAAATCTCCTCATCCGTTACCATGTTGGAAAGGCCGTCCGAGCACATCACCAATTGATTGCCCTCTTCAAGCTGAATGTCAAAGAAATCAATCTTTACGGTATCCTGTGTGCCTACTGCTCTGGTAATAATGTTTTTGTCCGGGTGATTCCGCGCCTGCTCGGGAGTAAGTTCTCCAAGGCGCACCATCTCTGCGATCAGGGAATGGTCCTGCGTCACCTGGTCAAACGTGCCATCTGCTGCCAGATACAGCCTGCTGTCTCCTACGTTTGCAACGTAGGCATAGTTGCCGACAACCGTAGCTACTACCATCGTCGTACCCATGCCTTCCATGGATATATCTCGTTTTGCCTGCTCAAAAATCTGGCTGTTTGCTGCTTCAATTCCATGCCGAATGATCCGCACCGGGTTGAAATTCGTATCCCTTTTTACAGATTCCACCAGTACAGAAACACCGTAACGCGAAGCAAAATCGCCCGCGTTATGGCCTCCCATGCCGTCTGCAACGACAAAGAGGTTCGGAAGGTTTCCGACCGGAGAGGCGGAGGCAAACACAAAATCCTGGTTCATCGTCCGTTTCTGTCCGATATCGGTTGCAGAAAATACCTTCATGCTTTTTTCTCCTGTATTGACAGCCGCTTTTTACGGCTGTTCGTTTGATTTATCGATAAAACTTTTTCTTAACTGTCCACAGGCTCCGTCAATATCGGCGCCCATTTCCCTTCTAATAGTAACATTAATTCCGTATTTTTCAAGTTTATTTTTGAAATTCTCTACGACTTTTTTCGTTGATTTCACGTAATCGCGCTCTTTGATCGGGTTGACCGGGATCAGATTTACATGACAGTTGATATCCGAAATCCGCGCGGAAAGCTCTTTTGCATCGGCTTCGCTGTCATTTTTCCCGCCAACGAGAGAGTACTCAAATGTAATCCGACGGCCTGTTTTTGCAAAGTAATTGCGGCATGCATCGAGAATTTCATCAATGGAATATTTATTGGCAATCGGCATCAGCTCGCGGCGCTTTTCATCGTTCGGCGCATGAAGGGAAAGTGCCAGGGTGATCTGGAGTCCCTCATCTGCCAATTTGTACATATTCGGCACGATTCCGCAGGTGGAAACGGTGATGTTTCTCTGGCTGATGTTGAGTCCTTCCTGGCTCGAAAGCAGCCGCACGAAGCGCACCAGATTGTCGTAGTTGTCCATCGGCTCACCCGTTCCCATGACAACCAGATTGGAGACCCGCTCCCCGGTGTCCTCCCAAATCCGGTAAATCTGGTCGAGCATCTCCGACGGAGTCAGGCACCGCACGAGTCCGCCGATTGTGGACGCGCAGAAGCGGCAGCCCATCCGGCAGCCGACCTGGGATGAGATGCAGACGGAATTTCCGTGGTGGTACTTCATCCAGACGCTCTCGATCACGTTGCCGTCGCTAAGGCGGAACAGGTATTTTCTCGTTCCGTCGATTTTGGACTCCTGCACCTGCACTTTTTCGAGACAGGTAAGCGGATACTGTTCCTTTAATTTTTCCCGGAAGGCAAGCGAGAGATTCGTCATCTCATCGTAGCTGCCCGCCAGACGATGATGCATCCAGTCGTATAACTGTTTGGCACGGAACGGCTTTTCTCCCATCTGCTGGCAGGCGTCCTTTAATTCGTCTAAGGTCATTGATTTAATATCCATCTGTTACGCCCGTCCTTCCTCTGTTTTCCGGAATTTTGCAAGGAAAAATCCGTCTGTCTTGTGTACCCCCGGGATCAGCTGCAGCTGTCCTTTGGCCGTTTCTCCGCTTTTCAGCTCATCCGGCAGCAGTTCATCCAGACTGACTGCTTCAAACGGGAACTGTTCCAGAAACCATGCGGCATTCTCGCTGTTTTCTTTTCTGTTGACGGTACATGTGCTGTACAGCAGTGTGCCGCCCGGCTTTACGTACGATGCGGCATTTGCAAGGATTGCCCGCTGAATCCGTACCAGCTCCTCTTCTTTTTCTTTTGAAGCGTAATATTTGATATCCGGCTTTCTGCCGATGACGCCGTATCCGGTGCACGGCAGGTCCGCAATCACAACGTCCGCTTTTCCGATCCATTCCGCATCGAGCTGTTCCGCATCTTTTACCTTCGGCACGACGCAGGAAACACCTGCTCTCTGCACATTTTCCCGGATCAGATCGACCTTGTATTCAGTGAGATCACGCGCTTCCACGCATCCCTGATTTCTCATTTTATCTGCTGCATGGAGGCTCTTTCCACCCGGTGCCGCGCAGAGATCCAGCACCTGGTCACCCGGCTTTGGATCCGCCAGATGCGCCGCCATCATGGAGCTCACATCCTGAATCTGGAACCGGCCTTCCTGGAAGGCATTCAGTGATGCGATCGTCTCAAAGTTTTTCAGATAGAACGCCTCGCCAAGATACGGCGCTTTTTCCAGCTCTGCCTCCTGGCTTTCCAGGCTTTTCTTCGTCTCCTCGATCGTATTGTTCCAGCGGTTGATACGGATCGTCACCTGTTTTTCTTTTAGGAAATCCGCCATCATCGTTTCTGCCGTTTCTTTTCCGTACTGGGATACGAACTCCTCAACCAGAAATTCCGGCATGGAGTATTTCACGGAAAGATACTGCGTAGTATTGTTCTCCTTCGGCATCGGCAGATGATCTTTCTCCCGCACGATCGTGCGCAGAACGCCGTTGACAAAGCCCTTTAAGTTGTAAAAATGCTTCTTTTCCGCCAGTTTCACCGCCTCATTGACGACTGCCGAATCCGGTACTGCGTCAAGAAAACGGATCTGGTACACCGACATCCGTAAGATCGCACGAATCACCGGCTTGCATTTGTTGATCTTGATTTTGGAATACTGATTGATGATGTAGTCATTCTGGATGCCGTATTCCACGGTTCCCTCGCAGACCCGCTTGATAAACGCACGGTCCTGCCGCGGCAGGAACTGGTATTTATCGAGGGCGTCCCTTACAGCAAGATGGCAGGGCGTTTTCTCCCTGTCCATCTCAAGCAGAATGTTCATAATCAGCTCTCTTGTATTGATTGTATCAGTCATCATTTCTCCTAAATGCTCCGGATAAAATCAGCAGCCGGAGCAGCTGCAGCAGAGAACCGATCACCGCTGCCACGTATGTCATGGCTGCAGCCCAGAGTACTTTCTTGACTCCGTCGTGTTCCGTCTCTGTCACCATACCGCCCTCACTGAGCATTTTTAATGCTCTTCTCGACGCATCGAACTCGACCGGAAGTGTTACCACCTGGAATGCCAGTGCCAGCACAAACAGCCAGATCCCGGCTTTCACCAGCATCGGAAGGCTGAAAATCAGTCCGATCAGGAACAGCGGCCAGAAAAGCTGGGATCCAAGGTTCGCTGCCGGAACAATGGCGCTTCTTACTTTCAGCGGCACGTAATCCGTATTGTGCTGTACGGCATGGCCGCACTCATGCGCTGCGACGCCGATCGCTGCGACCGAGGTTGAATCGTAAACCGCATCCGATAAATTCACGGTTTTTGTCCGCGGATCATAGTGGTCGGTCAGTTTACCGGATACGTGGCGGACGGTCACATCGTAGATGCCGGCCTGATGCAGAATGCGCATCGCCGCCTCGCGTCCCGTCATGCCGCTGTACGAGCGGACGGTCTGATATTTGCTGAAAATCGTGTTCATGCGGGCGGATACCGCCATGGAAATCAGTGCGGCAAGAATCACCAGCAGATACGTACTGTCATAAAAAAGTCCCATATCGTTTTTCTCCTTTTTTCTCAGGCACAGCAGCCATCACACCGCTGTGCAGTTCCCCGCCTTAACTTCAGGTTGCTTTTTCTCTTTTATTCGCCAAGTCTGGTACCCGGCTCGATCGCATAGCCGCGCAGGAAATCGGCGGTTTTCATCCGTTTCTTTCCTTCGAGCTGCAGCTCCTCGATCACCAGAATGCCGTCTCCCGTCTTTACATGGAGGCCTGTCTCATCTGCCACCCAGACTTTTCCGGCACTCTTCGTCGGATTCTGTCCCGGAATTTTCGAGAACAGATCGCCGCCGAACATGGCAATGACTTTGGCATCCCAGATTTTCAGGTTCTTTCCGTTTACTTTTGTAAAAGCACTCGGCCACGGGCTCATCGCACGGATCTGACGTTCGATCTCAACGGCACTCTTCGTCCAGTCGATCTTTCCGTCTTCTTTTTTGATCATCCGCGCATACTCTGTGGTGCTTATCTCCGGCTGTTTTTCCGGTGTCACTTCGCCTTTTTCAAGTTTTGGAAGTGTCTCCACCAGAAGTTTTGCTCCGGCTGCGGCGAGCTTGTCAAAGAGACTGCCGCCGGTCTCATCTGCTGCAAGCGGAACTTCCACTTTCGTCAGCATATCGCCTGTGTCGAGGCCTTCATCCATCTTCATAATGGTTACGCCGCTCACTTCATCGCCGTTCATGACAGCCCACTGGATCGGCGCTGCTCCGCGGTAAGCCGGAAGCAGGGAGGCATGAACGTTGATGCATCCGTATTTCGGCATGTCCAAAATCTCTTTTGGAATAATCTGGCCGAATGCAACGACAACGATCACATCCGGCTCCATTTTCCGGATCTCCTCGATCGCCTCTGCATCCCGCACGCGGCGCGGCTGATAGACCGGAAGGCCGTGTTTTTCGGCTGCCTCTTTCACCGGTGTCGGCATCATCTGTTTTCCGCGGCCCTTCGGTTTGTCCGGCTGGGTCACAACGCCTGTGATCTCATAACCGGTCTCCACGAGTGCCTCAAGTGTTCCCACGGAGAAATCCGGGGTTCCCATAAATACCACTTTCATCTGAAGTCATCTCCTTTATTTTAAGACTTACTCTTCGTCCTCGTACTCCTCATACTCATCGTACGTGTTGTCCCAGAGTTCGCCTTCTACTTTTTCTGTATACATATGTCCATCGAGGTGATCACACTCGTGGCAGATGCAGCGGGCAAGAAGTTCGGTTCCCTCCAGTTCAAACGGCTGCATGTCGCGGTCCAGTGCTCTTACCTTTACGTAATTCGGACGGGTTACTGTACCGGATTTTCCCGGAAGGCTTAAGCATCCTTCTGCTCCTGTCTGGCTTCCGGAAGTCTCCAGGATTTCCGGATTGATCAGAAGATGTGGGGTTCCATCCACATCCATGACTACGATTCTTTTTAAGATGCCGACCTGCGGTGCGGCAAGGCCGACACCGTTCGCCTCATACATGGTGTCAAACATGTCGTCGATCAGCTCGCTGATTCTTGGTGTCATCTTCTCCACCGGTCTGCATTTTTTCGTTAATACGCGGTCGCCTACGACTCTGATTTCTCTGATTGCCATAATTCTTTTCCTTTCTTTTGCTCTTCTATTATAAATAATCTATGTGTAAATAGTATGAAAAAACTAATACTTTCTGCTGAAGTCAAACTGTAAATAAACGGTACGGAAGCCTTTGTTAATCTCGATATACCGCTCCAGTTTTTCCCGCAGCTCTGCCAGCACCTCTTCCTGCGGCGCGCGTACATACACGGCTATGCGGTACAGGTCATTGATTTTCGACACTGCCTCACTTGCCGGGCCGATGATCTGGACTTCGCGGTTTCCCCGGATGCGGATAAGATATCTGCGAATGTATTCCATCGCCTGCGTCAGATGCGCTTCATCCTCCCCGGCTCCGTGGATCGCCAGAAGCTCCGCCGCCGGGGGATATCCCATCAGACGGCGGTAGTCCATTTCTTTCTCATAAAATGTCCTGTAATCCTGCTCTGCCGCCGTCTGAATGCTGTAATGTTCGGGATGGTACGTCTGAATGACTGCCATTCCCGGCTTTTCGCCTCTTCCGGCGCGGCCGACTGCCTGCGTCAGCAGCTGGAACGTACGCTCCCCGGCACGGTAATCGACTGCATTCAGGGAGAGATCCGCCGCCAGCGCTCCCACCAGCGTGACATTCGGGAAATCGTGGCCTTTTACGATCATCTGGGTTCCAATCAGGATATCGGCCTCTCCCGCCGCAAATGCGGACAGGATTTCTTCATAACTGTTTTTCGTTTTTGTCGTGTCGCCGTCCATCCTAAGAACGCGTGCCTTTGGAAACAGCTTTTTCACGTTCTGCTCGATCTGCTGTGTGCCGGCACGGAAGCCGCCGATATACGGGGAACCGCACGACGGGCACGCATGTACCTGCGGTGTTTCATAACCGCAGTAATGGCAGACGAGCTTTCCGTTATTGTGTGCTGTCAGTGATACATCGCAGTGCGGACATTTCATCACATGGCCGCATGCACGGCATGAGACGAAGCCCGCATAGCCTCTGCGGTTCAGAAACAGTACAACCTGTTCCTTTTTTTCAAGCCGTTTTTCGATCTCTTCCCGCAGTTTTCCGGACAGAATCGAACGGTTTCCCATCTGTAATTCTTCCCGCATATCCGCGATCCATACGGACGGAAGTGCTGCATTTCCGTACCGCGCATCCATCCGGAACAGCGCGTACGCTCCCGTCTCGCAGGCGTAAGAGGCATCCACCGACGGCGTTGCCGAACCCATCACCACATGGGCATGCTCCAGCCCGGCACGGCGCACGGCGGTCTCCCTTGCATGGTAGCGCGGCGTCACTTCACTTTTATAGGAGGTTTCATGCTCCTCATCGATTACGATCAGCCCCAGATCCGGAAACGGTGCAAAGAGTGCGGAACGCGGACCGATCATAATACTGACCTCCCCGCGCCGCGCGCGCTCCATCTGGTCGGCGCGCTCGGACGGTGTCATCCGCGAGTTGACCACCGTGACCCTTGTTCCAAACCGTGCGCAGAACCGCTCCACGTTCTGATACGTCAGCGCAATCTCCGGGATCAGCACGATCACCTGTTTTCCTTCCTTCAGCACTCGCTCCATCAGCTCCATATAGACGAGCGTTTTGCCGCTTCCCGTCACACCGCGGATCAGGCAGGGGCGGTTCTGCCCTTCCCATTCCTTTCGAATGCCGTCCACCACGGCCTGCTGCTGTTCGTTTGGTTTTCCCGCAGTTGTTCTTCCTGCCGCATCAGATACCGGATTTCTCCAGGTGCTCGTACGGCGGATTTCCAACACGCCCTGCTCTTCCATCACGTGCAGCGTATCTGCCGTGATTTTCAGTTCCTTGCTCACAACCGGCCCTGGAAGAACCGGCTGGGCCAGCAACGCGTTTAAGAGACGGATTCTCGCTTTATAATTTTTCTTTCTGTAGTTTTCCAGCAGCTCCTCACACTCTGCGGGATCTGCAAGAAGCGCAATTTCGCGGGTTTCTTTCCCGCGCGCCTTTACTTTGACCGGAAGCACCGTCTTTAACGCCTGGATCATCGTCGATCCGTACGTATGACGCATCCACGCGGCGAGCGCGATGAGTTTCGTCTCTACAGTCGCCGCATCCTTTTGTACCGCAAGGATGGCCTTCATCCGGTCCTGCGGATATTTCGGCTCGTTTCCGACGGAAAGCACATAGCCGGTGATCGTGCGGTTTCCGTTTCCAAACGGAATCTGTACCGCCGTTCCCGGACCGATCTCCCCTGTCAGTTCCGGCGGAACCTTGTACTGAAAAGTCCGGTCCAGTTTTTCATTTGTGATATCTACGATTACATCAGCGTAAACGCTGCTCATACATTCCCCTTACTTTCTTCCAGTATTTCCCGGATCAGCACGCGCTCATCCATTTCGTACCGTTTTCCCTTCCGGATCTGATACGTTTCGTGGCCTTTTCCCGCGAGCACCACGAGATCGCCCGGCTGCCGGTTTTCGATCACATACCGGATCGCCTCCTTACGGTCCGCAATCTCAACGAAAGCGCCTTCTGTTTTCCCGATTCCCGTCCGGATATCGTCCAGAATCGCCTGTGGTTCCTCATCCCGCGGATTGTCCGAGGTGATGACGGTCAGATCCGCCAGACGCCCCGACACCTCTCCCATCTGGAATCTCCGGTCCCGCGCGCGGTTTCCGCCGCAGCCGAAGAGACAGATCAAGCGCTTCGGATGGTATTTCCGCAGTGTCTTTAACAGGCTTTCGAGGCTCATCGCATTGTGTGCGTAGTCAATGAGAAGCGTCATTTCCGGATACACCGGAACTGCCTCACACCGCCCACGGACGCGGACTGCGGAAAGTGCCTCCTGCATCGCCTTTTCCGGGATTCCCATCTGCGCGCAGACCGCAATGGCGGCAAGCGAGTTGGAAATGGAAAACAGACCCGGCAGATCTACCCGTACCGGAAAATCCGCTGCGCCCTGCACCCGGTATGAGACACCGAGCACGCCGGGCGCCTGATCGAGTGCTGCATCTGCCGCCATAAAATCAGCTTTTTCCCTGCATCCGAATGTCACCAGACGGCAGGTGCTCTGCCTTATGATCTCCGGAAACCTTTTGTCATCCCGGTTTACAATTCCGGTTCTGCAGGTGCGAAGCAGCTTCTTTTTGCAGGACAGATATTCTGCAAACGATGCATGCTCCCCGGCGCCGATGTGGTCGTTTCCAATGTTGGTGAACACACCGTAATCAAACGTAAATCCATCACACCGGTGCTGTTTTTCCGCCTGCGAGGAAACCTCCATCACAACATGGGTGCAGCCCTCCCGCATCATTTCAGAAAACAGCTTCTGCAGCACAACAGGCTCCGGCGTTGTATTTTCTGACGGAATGCTTTTTTCCCCGATCCTCGTCTCGATCGTTCCGATGAGTCCTGCGCGGATCCCTGCTTTTCGCAGGATTTCGTAAATCATATATGCAGTCGTCGTCTTTCCCTTCGTGCCGGTCACTCCGATTGTCACAAGGTGCTGCGCCGGATCGTCCTCCCAGGCACAGGAAAGCTGTGCGAGTGCTTCTCTGCTGTCCTTTACTACGAGTACGGTTACCTTTTCCGGAATCCCTTCCAGTTCCCGCTCCGCAACCAGAACAGCAGCGCCCCTCTCGACTGCTTCTTCTGCATATACGTGCCCGTCCATCCTGTTTCCGCGGATGCAGACAAACACGTTCTGCGGCTGTACTTTTCTGCTGTCGCATGTGATTCCTGTAACTTCCGCATCCAGACTGCCCTGCTGGAGCTGATATGCGATCCGCTTTTGTAACGTGCACATGTTTTTCATGCCGGGACCTCCCTTTCACGTTTCAAATCCCTACGACTCAGATACTTTTATAGAATACCATAGTCCGAAAAACATTTCAATGTGCGCAATGTCGGTTTCTTCTTGATTTTTGCTCCCATAAACTTTATAATAGTTCTATATTGATGCCTGGTTTTTTCGTATCAAAATCTATGAACTGCAAAGAGAGGTATCTTCCAATGAAAAGAAAAAAAATAGTTGTTGCACTGGGACACAAAGCTCTTGGAACGACGCTGCCGGAACAGAAAGCAGCCGTAAAACGTTCCGCAAAAGTAATCGCAGATCTCGTTGCTGCCGGTGCTGATGTTGTCATCACCCACAGCAATGCGCCGCAGGTCGGCATGATCCACATGGCGATGAATGAATTCGGCAAAATGCACACCGACTACAGCGCAGCCCCGATGTCTGTCTGCTCCGCTATGAGCGAAGGCTACATCGGCTACGACCTGCAGAACGCCATCCGTGCTGAGCTTCTCCGCAGAGGAATCTTCAAAACCACATCCACGATTCTTACACAGGTTGAAGTAGATCCGTACGACGATGCCTTCAACAATCCGGTCAAACTGATCGGCCGTACGCTTACCAAAGAGGAGGCTGACGCAGAGGAAGAAAAAGGAAACTACGTAACGAAAACCGAGGACGGCTACCGCCGAATCGTTGCTGCTCCGAAGCCGCAGGATATCGTAGAGATCGACTCCATCCGTCTTCTTCTCGATGCCGGACAGGTTGTCATCGCAGCAGGCGGCGGCGGAATCCCGGTTCTCCCGCAGAATGAAGAGTTAAAGGGTGCATCCGCAGTCATCGAAAAAGACCTCACCAGCGGCCTGATGGCAGAAATGCTGAACGCAGACATGCTGATGATCCTGACCAGCGTGGAAAACGTTTCCATCAACTACGGTACCCCGGACGAAAAACCGCTGGAGCACATCACCGTTGCTGACGCGAAGAAATACATCGCAGAAGGCCAGTTCGGAGAAAACTCCATGCTGCCGAAGATGGAAGCAGCTGTTTCTTTCCTCGAGAAAGGCATCGGCCGTACCGCAGTCATCACTTCCATTGATTCCGCACTCGCCGGATTCCAGGGAAAAACAGGTACGATTATCAAGTAATACAAAGTATACAAAAAAAGGATTCCCGCGAGTGGGAATCCTTTTTTTCTACTCTTTTTCCAGACTAAAAAGCCAGATTAGAAAGTAAATTTATCTGCAAAGTAAGCATCGAGATCCTCAATTTTAATTCTCTCCTGCTCCATGGTGTCACGGTCACGGACGGTAACAGCACCATCGGTCTCGGAATCGAAGTCGTAGGTGATGCAGTACGGAGTACCGATCTCATCCTGACGGCGATACCGTTTTCCGATATTTCCACGGTCATCAAACTCGCAGTTGTATTTCTTGGAAAGCTCTGCAAAGACTTTCTCAGCGCCCTCGTTCAGCTTCTTGGAAAGCGGAAGCACACCGATTTTTACCGGTGCCAGTGCCGGATGAAAATGCATCACAGTACGAACATCATTCTTCTCTGCGTCGAGAACTTCCTCGTCATAAGCGCTGCACAGAAATGCCAGAACAACACGGTCAGCACCAAGAGACGGCTCGATAACATACGGGATGTATTTCTCGTTCTTCTCTGGATCGAAATAGGTCATATCCTGTCCGGATACATTCTGATGCTGGGTCAGGTCGTAATCGGTACGGTCTGCGATTCCCCACAGCTCGCCCCATCCGAACGGGAACAGGAACTCGATATCGGTTGTTCCCTTGCTGTAGAAGCACAGCTCTTCCGGAGAATGGTCTCTTGCACGCATCTCTTCGTCTTTCATGCCGAGGCTCTTCAGCCAGTTGATGCAGAAGCCTCTCCAGTACTGGAACCAGTCAAGGTCGGTGCCAGGCTCACAGAAGAACTCCAGCTCCATCTGCTCGAACTCACGGGTACGGAAGGTGAAGTTACCCGGTGTAATCTCGTTACGGAAAGATTTACCGATCTGGCCGATTCCGAACGGAATTTTCTTTCTGGAAGTACGCTGTACGTTTTTGAAGTTTACGAAGATACCCTGTGCAGTCTCCGGACGAAGATATACGGTGTTCTTCGCATCCTCTGTAACACCCTGGAAGGTTTTGAACATCAGGTTGAACTGACGGATATCGGTAAAGTTATGTTTTCCGCAGGACGGACACGGAATCTGATGCTCCTCGATGAAGTTCTTCATCTCTTCCTGGGACCATGCGTCTACGCTGCCGCCTTCGATTTCAATGCCTTTTTCCTCACAGAAGTCTTCGATCAGCTTGTCTGCACGGAAACGCTCGTGGCACTCTTTACAGTCCATCAGAGGATCGGAAAATCCGCCGAGATGACCGGAAGCTACCCATGTCTGCGGGTTCATCAGGATCGCGCAGTCAACACCTACGTTGTGCGGGCTCTCCATGACGAATTTCTGCCACCATGCTTTTTTCACGTTGTTTTTCAGCTCAACACCGAGCGGGCCGTAATCCCAGGTATTTGCCAGGCCGCCGTAGATTTCGGAACCCGGATATACAAAACCTCTGGATTTTGCTACTGCCACAATTTTGTCCATTGTCTTTTCCATAGTTAGTTACTCCTCTATTTTATTTGTTTACTTACCATAAACAACAATAACAGGACTGGCAAGAAGAACGTCCTGCTCATATTCCTGCTCTGTTTCTTCTGTCTTAGTCTGCCCTGATGATGACGCAGAAGCACTCTCTGTGGACTTTGTGGTCCACTCGCCGGCCGTATCCACCGTGTTTTTTCCTTTGATCACGGCTGTACCGGAAACGCAGAGCACCGGATCTTCCGTTACGATTTCCAGCGGCTCCTCGCAGACAATCACGCGTACATGCTTAACGCCTTTGACCGCATCTTCGACTGAAACCTCATTGCCTTTAGAATCGACAAAGGAAGCGGAAAAATCATATCCCGCTTCTTCTGCCTCATCCAGCGTGCCTGCGAAAAATTCTGCTCCGTGATAATCCGCGTAGGACTGGTAATCTCCGTATTCCATCCGGATCTCCACCTTGTCCTCTTTGATCTGGCATTTTTCCAGCTTCACGGAATCCGCATCGCCGCGCTCCTCTGTGAATTTTTTGATGTCATCCTCCACAAAGACCTTCAGTTCGTCTTCCGTGTAATCATCGTCTTTGCTGTAATCTTCCACAATAGCTTCTGTCACAACACCATTTTTGCTCACATAGACAGATGTCGTTGTCACATCTTTTAACTTCTCACAGCCCGACAGCAGCACGGAAGCCGCTGTCAGAACTGCGAGAAGCTGTCCTGCTTTTTTCATAAAAATCCTCTAAAAACCGCCTGAATTATTTATTGCGGTAAATGATATCGTCTCTTCCCGGTCCGTTGGAGATCATGGTGATCGGGAATCCGATTTCTTTCTCTACAAACTCGATGTAGTTTCTGCAGTTCTCCGGCAGATCCTCGTATTTCTTGATGCCGCGGATATCGCATTTCCATCCCGGAAGGGTTTTCAGAACCGGTTTCGCTTTCTCAAGAATGCTGGTGTTCGGGAAATCATGGATTTCTTTTCCGTCTACTTCGTATGCTACGCAAACCGGAATCTCGTCCAGATATCCGAGAACGTCAAGTACGGTAAATGCTACATCGGTCGTACCCTGCATTCTGCAGCCGTAGCGGGAAGCAACACAGTCGAGCCATCCCATACGTCTCGGACGTCCTGTCGTTGCACCGAACTCTCCGCCGTCTCCGCCGCGTCTTCTGAGCTCATCTGCCTCATCTCCAAAAATCTCGGAAACAAATGCACCTGCTCCTACTGCGCTGGAGTAAGCCTTGCACACCGTTACAATTTTCTTGATTTCATATGGCGGAACACCTGCTCCTACTGCGCCGTAGCCGGCCAGTGTGGAAGAAGAAGTTACCATCGGGTAAATTCCGTGATCCGGGTCTTTTAAGGAACCAAGCTGACCCTCAAGCAGGATCTCCTTGCCTTCCTGAATCGCGTTCCACAGGAATGCGGAAGTATCGCATACGTATGGCTCAACCATTTTTTTGTATTCCATCAGCTCTGCATAGATCTCATCCGGATTTAACTGCGGTTTGTGATACAGATGCTCGAGCAGAATGTTCTTGGTCTCGCATACGGATTTCAGTTTCTCTTTCAGGTGCTCATCGTCGAACAGCTCGTTTACCTGGAAACCGATTTTTGCATATTTATCTGAGTAAAATGGAGCGATACCGGATTTGGTGGAACCAAAGGATTTTCCGCCCAGACGCTCTTCCTCATACTGATCGAACAGGATGTGGTACGGCATTACCATCTGTGCACGGTCGGAAATTTTGATCTTCGGTGCCGGCACTCCCTTCGAAACGATCTCATTTAACTCTTTGATCAGAACCGGAATGTTGAGTGCAACACCGTTTCCGATTACGCTGGTTGTGTGGCTGTAAAATACGCCGGATGGAAGGGTATGAAGTGCAAACTTTCCATAGTTGTTTACAATGGTATGGCCTGCATTTGCACCACCCTGGAAACGGACAACAATGTCTGCCTCTTTTGCGAGCATATCGGTAATTTTACCTTTTCCCTCGTCTCCCCAGTTTGCTCCTACTACTGCCTTAATCATATGACATCCTCCTAATTCAACGTATACTTGCGGCCTCTTTGTTTCGGCCGTTCATGCATAGTATACCATGTTTTCTTCATAAGTAAAACTTATCATTACTTATAAAATCTGTTTTTTTATTATTTCTGTTTATCAAACGCATCAGACGTTGATTTCCGCAGTCATGCCAAGTGCCTCTTTGTTTGCCTCAAGCACCGGATTGACTACGTTCTTCAGGAATGCGTCAACCTGTACGGATGCGCGGCCTGTGTATTTGGACGGATCCATTGTCTTTTCCAGCTCTTCTTTGGTCAGATGGAACATCTCATCCGCTGCGATCAGATCCAGAAGATCATTGTCGCGGCCTTCCTCTTTGACATGTTTTCCGGCGATCATGGACAGCTCGCGGATTCTCTCATGCAGCTCCTGACGGTCGCCGCCTGCTTTCACCGCATCCATCATGATATTCTCGGTTGCCATAAACGGAAGCTCTGCCATCATGTGTTTTAAGATAACCTTTGGATAAACCACAAGTCCGTCTACGACGTTCATGCACAGATCCAGGATACCGTCGATGGCAAGGAAGCCTTCCGGAATGGAAAGTCTCTTGTTTGCAGAGTCATCGAGGGTTCTCTCAAACCACTGTACAGAAGAGGTGATGGCCGGATTTAATGCATCGGTGATCACATAACGGGACAGGGATGCGATACGCTCGCTTCTCATCGGATTTCTCTTGTATGCCATGGCGGAAGATCCGATCTGTCCTTTCTCGAACGGCTCCTCAACTTCTTTTAAGTGCTGCAGAAGACGGATGTCGTTGGAGAATTTTGTTGCGCTTGCCGCAATGCCTGCCAGAACGTTTAATACTCTCGTATCGACTTTTCTGGAATACGTCTGTCCGGAAACAGGATAGCAGTTCTTGAAGCCCATTTTCTCAGCGATCATCGGATCGATCTTGTCGATGGTCTCCTGATCTCCGTCGAACAGCTCTAAAAAGCTTGCCTGTGTGCCTGTTGTTCCTTTGGAGCCGAGCAGCTTTAAGGTGCTCTGTACGTACTCGAGATCTTCAAGGTCCATTAAGAACTCCTGCATCCACAGGGTTGCACGTTTTCCGACGGTGGTCGGCTGTGCCGGCTGGAAGTGGGTGAAGGCAAGGGTCGGCTGGTCTTTGTAGGTATCCGCAAATTTTGCCAGCTCAGCGATAACGTTCACCAGTTTTTTCTTCACCAGCTTTAAGGCTTCGTTCATGACAATGATATCGGTATTGTCGCCTACGTAGCAGCTGGTTGCTCCCAGATGGATGATTCCTTTTGCTTTCGGACACTGTACGCCGTAGGCATACACATGGGACATTACGTCATGACGGCAGACTTTCTCTCTTTCTTTTGCCACATCGTAGTTGATGTTCTCGGCATTTGCTTTCAGTTCTTCGATCTGCTCATCTGTAATAGAAAGTCCCAGTTCTTTTTCTGTCTCAGCCAGCGCAATCCATAACTTTCTCCAGGTACGGAATTTCATATCCGGGGAGAAGATGTACTGCATCTCCTTGCTTGCATAACGTTCGGAAAGAGGGCTTACATATCTGTCAGTTCCGCTCATAGACACGATTCTCCTTTTCTTGTCAAAATGTGTATTCGGTTTCTCTTTTATCCCCGCTCTTTTTCATCCCCAAAAACAGAACGGGGCGTATAAAGAGCGTGTTTGAAATACGTTTCAACCACGCTCTAGTATAACGCATGTTGTTTTTTTAGGCAAGTGCAACGTCGTTACTTCTCACGAAATTTTCCCAAAAAGCCCTGCATTCTGGCATTTTCGGAATCGAAGACTTCGTCCGGCGTTCCTTCCACGGCGATCACGCCCTGGTCCATAAAGATGACGCGGTTGGAAATCTCCCGGGCAAAATTCATCTCGTGGGTAACGATCACCATTGTCATATTCATCTCCGCAAGGGATTTGATGACCTTCAGCACCTCGCCTGTCAGCTCCGGGTCGAGCGCCGAAGTCGGCTCATCAAAAAAGAGCACCTTCGGGTTCAGCATCAGCGCACGCGCAATCGCAACCCTCTGACACTGACCGCCGGAAAGCTGACACGGATACGCCTTTTCTTTTCCTGTGAGTCCCATTTTCTGCAGCAGCTCTTCTGCCTGTGCTTCCACCTCCGCACGGTTGCGTTTCTGCACATGAATCGGCGCATCGCAGAGGTTTTTCATCACATCATAATGTGGAAACAGGTGGAAGCTCTGGAATACCATTCCAAAGTTTTCCTGAATTTTCCGCAGCACGGCCGGCTTTGCATAAACGGATTTTCCATTTTGCATGGTGACTGCCTGCTCGCCAAGATACGTCAGGTCACCGCCATCCATCGTCTCCAGCATCGCCGCACACCGCAGCAGCGTCGATTTTCCCGATCCCGACGGGCCGATGATCGAGAGCACCTCGCCCTCTTCTACTTTGAGGGAAATATCTTTTAACACTTCGAGATCCTCAAAGCTCTTTCTTACATGGTTCATTTCCAGATAAATCATATCGTTTTCCGCTCTCTTCTATAGTTAATGATAATAAGAAAATTTCTTTTCCAAAAGTTCCATCACCCACGCCACGACAAAGTTGAAGATGTAGTAGAAAATACCGGCGGCGACGAACGGAACCATCGTGGTCTTGGCCGCCGCGATCTGTTTTGCGATCGTGAACATTTCCACATAGGAAATGGAAAAGGCCAGCGACGTATCCTTGACCAGCGTAATCACCTCATTGGTGATCGCCGGCAGAATCCGTTTCACAACCTGAGGCAGAATAATGCGGACAAACGTCTGTCCCTTCGAATAACCAAGAAGCTTTGCTGCCTCGTACTGTCCACGATCCATCGAAACGATGCCGGAGCGGTAGATTTCTGCAAAATAGGCGCCGTAGTTTAAGGCAAATCCGGTGATAATCGCCGGAAAGCGCCATTTTCCGATGTTCATACCGAACAGATAGAACGGTCCGAAGTAAACCACCATGAGCTGCAGCATCAGAGGCGTGCCGCGCATCAGGGAGATATAGAGCCGGAAAATTCCGCTCACAATCCGGTTTTTCGACATACGCCCGAAGGCGATCAGCAGACCGAGCGGCAGGGAAAATACGAGCGTCAGGACAAATATCGAGATCGTTCCCGCCATTCCGGTACTAAGCTGTGATAGAATCATGGACAACTTCATGCTGCTTTACTCTCCTTTTTTCTCCAGACACACCATGTCTGCGATTCCGTATTTTTCTGCGAGCTTGCCGAATGTTCCGTCGGCCAGAACCTGCTGCAGGCCTTCGTTTACTTTATCGCAGAGCTCGGTATTTCCTTTTTTGAATCCGATCGCATATTTCTCAGAGTTCAGGTGCTCGTCGAGGATTTTGTATCCTTCTCCGCGGCTTTCCAGCTGATATTTGGCAACGCCGATATCCATGGCAACCGCATCGATGGAACCTGCCTGAAGCTCTACAAACGCATTGTTGTAATCCGGGAACTGCTGCAGAGCGGCGAAAGTATCGGCGAGTTCTTTCTGACCGCCATCTTCCTCACTCTGTAAAAGATCGAGTGCTGCGGATGCTGCCTGCACACCGACCGTCTTTCCTGCCAGATCGGACAGGCTGTTGATGCCGGAATTCTCAGATACGACCATCACCTGGCTGTTGTCCACGTACGGATCGGACCAGGTGTAATCGTCCTCTCTGCCGTTCATGGTAAAGCCGTTCCAGATGCAGTCAATCGCACCAGAATTCAGCTCGGTATCTTTCGCATCCCAGTTGATCGGGGTTTTTACCAGCTTCCAGCCGTAAATCTCGCAGACTGCCTCAGCGAGCTCCAGGTCAAATCCGGTGTAATCGCCCGTCTCATCGTCCATGTAGCCGTACGGCGGGTATTCTGCATCGAAGCCTACGGTAAAGGTTGTCGTTCCGTCTGCGGAAGAGGATGCTGCTCCTTCTGATGAGGCAGATGTTTTTGCTGTGTCTGCAAAGCCGCAGCCAGCCAGCAGGGCAGATGCACAAAAGGCTGCTGTCAAAATGCTAACCATTTTCTTTTTCATAATAATCTTCTCCTTTTCTACGTGATCATGTTATCACTGTACTACGCTAAACTAATTGGTATCCTACCATACTCCGGCACCTCCTGTCAACCCGCACCGGTTAAATAATCCAGAAAACCTGTTCCAACACAAAAAAGTCTCCGAAACGGTCAGCAGATTCTGCTTTTTTCCGTCTTCGGAGACTTTGATTTTTCTATTTTGGATAACTATTTATAAACCCTTGTTACACGGCTGCTGATATCGCAGAGCATCTCGTAATCGAAACGTGCCGCCGGGTTGGCGATCTCTTCGATCGTGATGGTCTCATCCCCGTCGGTTCCGACAAGCGTTACAACGTCCTCCACCTGCACATCCGGGATGTCGGTCACGTCCACCATCATCTGATCCATACAGATTCTTCCGATGATCGGTGCTTTTTTCCCGTGGATCAGCACACAGCCCTGGTTCGAGAGAGCTCTCGGATAGCCGTCTGCATAGCCGGCTGAAACAGTTGCGATCCGTGTCATCGGTTTCTCAGTCACATACGTGGCACCGTAGCTGACGCCGATGCCCGGGCCGACTTCCTTCACATGGATGACATGACTCTTCCAGGAAAGCGCCGGGATCAGATCGAGGCGCTCTTTTTTTACCTCCTCGGATGGGTAAATGCCGTAGGTGATGATACCGGAACGCACCATCTCAAAGCGGTGATCGTCAAATTCCATGATTCCGGCGGAGTTGCAGATATGGCGAAGCGGAATCGTCACGCCGCGCTCTGCTAAAAGTGCCGTCATCTTATCATATTTTTCCATCTGCATCGAACAGTACGTCTTGTCTTCCTGATCGGCGCAGGAGAAATGCGTAAACATACCTTCCAGCTCGATGTGCGGAAGATCCGCGATTTTTGCCGCCTCATCCGCATCATGCTCCGTCACCTGGAAGCCGATCCGCGTCATGCCGGTATCGACCGCAAGGTGTGCTTTTGCTTTCCGGTTCTGGCGTGCTGCCTCTTTTTCGAGGGCAAGCGCCTGTGCGTAGCTGTCGATCGTCTGAGTGATATCGTATTCCACAAGGTCGCCGTACTGGGACGGGGACACGTAGCCGAGAATCAGGATCGGCGCGGAAATGCCGTTTTCTCTGAGCTCGACAGCCTCCTCGATGGTTGCGGTTGCAAAATAATCAACCTGGTTTTCCAGATAGGATGCTACCGGAACGGCACCGTGGCCGTAGGCGTTCGCTTTTACAACGCCAAGGAGTTTCACGCCCTCCGGTAGTCTTTTTTTCACTTCTCTGATGTTATGCCCGATCGCTTCGAGTGAAATCTCTGCATAACAGCGTAAGTATCTGTTCACTTTTTTCCTTCTTTCTTTCCGTACTTTTTCTGAGACGCCAAAACGTGCCTGAAAACTCTTTCGGATTATTTTCAGACACGCTCTCGTATCAGATTCCGGCTGTGCCGGTTTTTATTTGTCCGGTCTGCGGATGGCGGAATAGATATTTTTTACATTTTTCAGCACTACATGCGTTCTTGTCGCATCGACACCCGGAAGGCTCATCACCTGGCGGTGGATTTCTTCGAGTTCGTCGGATGAGTGACAGGAAATGCGGATAATCAAATCAAAATCTCCGGTCTGATAATAGCAGGATACGATGTACTCCAGTTTCTGGATCGCATCTGCAAAACTGTCAAAGAACTTCGGATGCTCCAGGCTGACTTCCATCAGCGCGGTCATCTCATTTCCCGTTTTCTTTTCGTCTACAATAATGGTGTATTCTTTAATCACTCCGGTTTCTTCCATTTTACGGATTCTCTCGATGACTGCAGAAACCGATAAATGAATCTCTTTGCTGATATTGGAAGCCGTCTCGCGGGCATTTTTCTGCAATATCTTCAGAATCTTATAATCAATGGCATCCATGTATTTTTCCTCCCATAAGAATTGACAGGGTTCTTCTTTCCAGATTTTAGCATAAAATTTCCCTGTCACTGCCTTTCTATTATATCAAATTTTTCAGATAAGTCCAGTTTTTCCCAAAATATTTTATAGAAAGATTAGAATTTTTCTTTAAATTGCACAGATGCCGGTTTTTCTATTCTTCGAAGGTTTCTGCAATATCCTGCATCAGAATACCGATCCCGAGGTGCTGCTCCATTCTCCTGCATAGGGAAGTTCCCCCTTTTTCTTTGTTTTTCGTTTTTTTATTATAGTACACTTTCCTTCCCGGAACAAGACTGATATTTACGTGCTATTCACCGGACGTTCACTCGCGCCATTTGCCCTGAATTTTCACCTTTTTCAGTATTTTAAAATTTTTTTCAATTTTTTTTAAAAAAGGGGTTGACTTTTCTCCGGCTTTCCTGTAGAATACGTTTTGTCAGTGAGGCACGGCAGTCAACAAGACAGAGAAAAAAATCAGTGCCAATCATCTGCGGGTGTAGTTCAATGGTAGAACACCAGCCTTCCAAGCTGGATACGTGGGT
>ERZ834859.870-NODE-870-length-37950-cov-18.256947_pt1 | contig 37950 bp, 31 predicted proteins | sample MGYA00519947_ERZ834859 | MGnify/ENA primary metagenome ERZ834859 (study PRJEB31850, sample SAMEA3708763) | human gut metagenome | biome: human gut; feature: human-associated habitat; material: faeces | place: China | collected 2014 ...
TTTATATTCAGGTCAGCGACAACATTTCCGGGCAGGAAACATTTGAGAGAGAATGTTCTCCGCTGCTTCAGATCCGAGATGCTTATCCGAAAATGATTATTGCCAGAACGAAACATCCAAAATACAGTTATGAAGGAATCGAAATTCATGATATAGCCGATTGGCTGCTGCACGAATAAGCAAGAAAATATCTCCATTATTCTCTTTTGGAATGATGGAGATATTTAACAGCACAACCGTTTATTCCTCATTCAAGGCCTTCCGCAGCATGTCCTTGTACTCGGCTAACACATTTTGCGGGGCCAGGATCCTGATCTTACCGGTAAATCCGAAAACCCAACGATAAAATGTCGAACTGGTACACACATTTACGGTGGCCTTGAAATGATCGTCGTCAATCACTTCAGACTCAAAATCAGTGCCGAAGTTATCGATCAGATACTTCATGACAGCGGAGTGGCAGAGGAGTTGTACATCCACCGGTTCATCGGTATCAAACATCCGAAACACATGCCTGCTGTATTCGGTAGGATTGTAGCCATCCGGCGGCATTACAGCGATCTGATTCAGAATCTTTGGCTGCTCATAGATCCGGTCAACACGGAAATTCCGTATTTCCTGTCGCTCATCGCAAAAGCCGCGCATGTAATAGTAGTCGCCGTCCCAGATCAGAGTATAGGGACTGACCGTGTAGGGCCTGCCTCCATTTGCCGGACAGCGCTGCTTATTCATATCGAAGTCGGTGTAGAAGAAGGAAATCTTCCGTCTGGTATCGATTGCTTCGTTAATGGCGTCAACAACATAATAACCGTTCTGATTGTCCGGCTTTACGCGATTCTCCACATAAATATGACGACGAAGCTTCCGTGCATTATCCGCCGTTGTCAGCGTCAAAAGCTTTGTAATGAGCTCGTCGCATTTCCGCTGGGTAATGAACTTGGAAGCGGAGATGGCGTCCACCAGGACCTTTAGCTCGGCCAGATCAAAGGTTTGCCCGTCATAGTAGTACTTGTTCTGGGTAGACTCGTAGTGCTCAATATTGAGCCCACAGTCATGCAACATGGCGAGGTCATCGCTGATGGTATTTCGCGATACCTTGACCGCATATTCTTCCCTCAGGATCTTCATCAGCTCGGCGGTGGATAATGTATGGTCAGCATCCGTATGCCGAACCAGGTGCTGATAGAGATATAAAATTCTAAGCTTTGTGCCGTTGGACTTAATCCTTTGGCTTTTTATCAATGTGTCATTCATGGCATTTACTCCTGTGAGAAATAGGTTGCCGCTTCTTTATATTTTTCTGCAGTCATTTTGCAAACCAATCTAATGCCGGTTTTCCTTTTTCTCCGGCTCCTTGCGTTCACCGGCTTTCACACCGATGACCTTTCGGATCTGCTTCGGCGCCGCGATAGGATAGATGTCCGCCATGTGATCCGCAATCCGTTTGGCCGACAGCTCCGGTTCTTCCTTATATGCGGAAGTCACATAATCGCAGCCCCACAGATGCTCCGGCATCGCATAAACAGCAATCGGCCAGCCATAGGCCTCGCCCTTCTTGTTCTTGCGCTGGCGGAAATCCCGCACGCAGAGATACAGCTGCATCTGCAGCCAGGTGATCACGCCTTCAAAGCCCTTCTCACCGTCCTTGCCAAAACCTGCCGTCTGCTTCAGCTCGTTGGAATAGTACTCCCGATCCTGCAGCTCCTCCGCATACAGATCCATGATCCGTTTCTGCTTGTACGACGCCTTTCCGTCCTCCCAGAGTGCATCAAAATCGTATCCATCCCGCCGGAAGTTCAGAAAATACGGCAGCCATTCTCTGGAAATGAAGCCCGCCTTCTTGTCAAAGAATTTTCCGTAGGCCACATCGCCGCGCCGTGCAATGATTTCACGCCACTCCCAGGGATCCCGCGCGGGATCCTCCGACCACCAGAGCTCCGGCACCGTGCGCTCCTCAAGAGAGAAGCCCGGGATGTCATTCTTGAACAAAGGCAGGAAGCCAACCTTGTTGATATATTCAATTGCCTCATCCACTGTGTGAATGCACTCCGGATCATCCCAGGAAACGCCATGCATGATCCAAGTTCCGCCTTCATTTGCCATTCTTACGTCACCGCCTTATACCTACCTTGTGCTCCAAAAAACAGCCCTCATCATGAGAATAAATCACGCCCACCGCCTGCAGGTAAGCGTAGATTACTGTGGTTCCGACGAATTTCATGCCGCGCTTCTTCAGGTCCTTCGAAATCAGATCCGAAAGCTCGGAATGCGACAGTCCTCGTTCATAGATCACCTTGCCATCGGTCCAATGCCAAAGGTACTCTGCAAAGCCACCGTATTCCTGCTGTATCTCACGGAAGATCTGCGCATTGCTGACTGCAGCCTGTATCTTTAACCGGTTACGGATAATACTAGGATTATTTTGCAATGATTCCAGCTTGTCCTCGCCGTATGCACAGACCGCATCCAGATCAAAATCATCGAACGCCTCACGGAATGCATCCCACTTATTCAGGATGCACTCCCAGGACAATCCGGCCTGAAAGCATTCCAGAATCAGCATCTCGAACAGCTTGTGATCGTCATGAAGCGGAACACCCCATTCTTCGTCATGGTAACGTATGTACCGTTCATTTTTCGGATTTGCCCAGCGGCAGCGATTTTTTTCGTCGGTCCATTGCATATGAATCACATCCTTTCTGCAGGAGAGAGAGTCTCATGACATCTTCTCAGGCTTTTGTTTCAGGTACAATCATCATTGAGTAGCCTGCATACACTGCATACATTGCGACACTGTGCCTTGTCCAATGAGCAATTATCTTGATTATCTGATCCTTCTGAGAATGCTATATTCGTTATTTACGGATGTTAGACATATATCCGTACCTTTCATTAATTCCATCCTACACTTGGATATAATCTTTTTTTCAATTGAAATATGGTCTTCATTTTCTAATGTACACGAATAGAATCTGTAATGGCACACTTCTAAAATGACGTTAATGCTAAAATAATTGTGCCGGATACACAAAAATGCCAGCGTTACATAGAAAATTAAAAATAAAACCACTTGATCCCATTGAGTAAAATCAAATGCAAATAATGGCAATATGTACGACAGCAAATACTCGGCTGAAATAGATTTTTCTTCTGAGCAGGATACAAGTCTATAAACTTTTTCCCCACTTCTTTGCTTTGGCCTTAGCTCATTCCAAAGAATGCAGCCGCTTATAAAGGCATGTGTCACAATTATTATGATTGATATAACCTCTGTCCGTATCTCTCCGCCGGTAACGATGCTCTTTACATCAATAAACAATATCGATATCCATAGCGGAACAAATGACATAAAAAACAGGCTAGCAGAAAAAATCACTGACATATTGTTGCCTCATTCCCATTTCTTTGCACTTGGAACTTCCATAGGTAGACTTTCAAATGGATCTACCATTCCTTTGTCGCACAGAATTTTCACTATTTTTTCCGTGACACCTTCTTGATTTGTATCAAATTTACCACCATCCATAGGAATAGAGAATTTCGTGGCAATTTTTCGCCTTGTGCTTGCATTTTTAAGTTTCTCAAGGTGCGATTGATTATACGAAACGAATCTGCGTGGGTTATGACCACTGCCTGCAACAGACGAAAACTTCTCGATATTTACAACAATTTCACTTTCCTGTACTTTGGCAATATAATCACTGCAAAGAACTTTATAGGAACGTTCCATATTAAAAAGATTCTCTCCATTGAGCGTAAACAGATACACCTCGTTGCCGTAAATTAGGACATCGATTGTCGGACGTAATGTCAGTACCTTTTTATCGAGTTCCTGGAAAGCTCCCTTATTTTGCATAAATCGATGCTTTAACATCGTTATTGGATTCTGCATTGAAATCAACTTGATGGGAATTATTGTTTCATCTCTTTCAAATTGGCCAATTAATACTGATGCTCTTGCTTTCATCTCAAAGGGATCAACTTCGGAATTGGGATTAGCTAAAGCTTGCATCAAACTGTTATATTCGGAGGCAATAAGAGGACTTGTTCTATTCAGCTTATATATTGTTTTTCCATTCGCCGATCCATCGTATTCTGATAAATGTACAAATTTCGCATCAAAACAGCCCTTGGCTCCGATATAAAGTTCAGAGACTTCAGATACAAATTCCTCCAGCCTACCGGCGGGATCAAAAGTGATCTCTCTGTCTGTGTACTCTGTGCCAGCACGTTTTGAAGGCTTAATCTGTAAAACCTGCAAAGACCAATTCTTGGCATTGTTCAAATTTTGAAGAATGCTTCTAATATCGTTTAACAACGTTTTTATACCCTCCCGCAGTCAAATCCTGCTTATATCAAATAACTTCCTCAAAGACCTTAGAGAACACTAGCTTTGTGAAGACATCGTCAACCTGCTTGGCCAAGTCTTTCGAATGAATTTGCGTTCCAAGCTCGATGTTTCCCTCCTGACCGTGATATGAGAGGTTTGCCGATGTGATCAGCGTATATTCTCCGTCAACGGAAATCACCTTGGCATGAAGGGCCGACATTTTGTCTTCGTGCTTTGGATAGTTATAAATGCGCAAGAATTTCCCACGATATCGGCATAAATGATCAAATGCATTCTGGCTCTCGATGTCATTCACAAAGAATTTTACAAAAACACCTTCTTGGCTCTTCTGAATCACACAATCGATTAATTCACTGAAATAATCAGAGAGGGAATATCCGGTGATCAGAATGCTCTTTTCTGCATCGGAAAGCATTGCCTTTACCGTAACCTTTGTTGGTTTCGTCCTTAACGCAAATGATGGTGGAGCAGTGACGACCAATTCGGCACGGTCATCACTGCCTTTAGTAGCCTCCGAAACCATGGTCAGAATCTCACGAGCTTGTTTTTCAGAAAGAGTTGGATATCTTTCCTGAATAGACCTGAGAGAAGCATCTCCACCGGATACGGCATCTGTACGGATCTTGTTTAATAAAATATCTAAGCTTATACTTCCAGTTGACATAATTCTTCCACCAAAGTCTTGAAATAAGACTGTTCCTCTCGTCCGTCAATAGGAACAATAAGTCCACGATCCAACATTCGATTACCATTCTCGCAAGCTGTTTCTGAAATCATGCAGCACGAATGACAAGCTGCACCGTTGGAATTATTTCCGGCCGGTATATTGTTCAGGCATTCCGGATCATTTGTGCAAACCAATGCTTCCTGAAATGCATCTTTCATCAAAACAATAAGCTGATCAATATTTCCGAGTTCAACCAGTCCGCCAAGAGATCCTTCTTTGTCGGCACTTCCGGTATAAAGCAGAACACCGGACATATCATCGCCAAAATAAATACGCTCGCGAATAGCTGATGAAGAATATCCAGAAGACATGGACATCTGCTTAATCAGCAAATGCGCAAATGTATGCATCAAAACATATCTTGCATCTCGCAATGTAGTAACGGTCCATTCTTTTGATTCGCAGAATTCCTTATAACACTGAGCATATTTCTGCGAAAGCTCTGCCACTTCTGGATTACCCATCCACGCATCAATAGTATCTCTATTGAATTCAATAAAAATGCCTTCTCCATGTACTTCCGCAGCAGGAAGCCATTTTTCCGTCTTTCCCTTGTTCAGATAAACAATGTTTGTCTGCTCATCAGCATCTGGGTCTGGAGCATCCACACGGGTAAAGCCAAGTAGCACTCGCACCTCTCTCAACCGTGTAATGCGAATTATCCTTCTAAAGTATGAGAGCAAATAAGTAGGAAGTGGATCCTCTTCAGCCTTGAAGTGCTTTTTGTTCGAAGCATAAACTGGATCTGCATGATGCGTAATGGCGTTATATTCCATCTGCTTAATCTCAGTAAATTCCTTGATGTTCTGTTGCCTGCGTTCTAACGCTGCATCGAATTCATCTTTGGCATAAGCACCGAAATAGAGCTCGTAAATTTTAGCCACGCCATCGTCACCCATTAGAGTCTTAGCCAGTTCAATATCTCGCAAATGCTCATCAATCAAGTTATAAAGCGGGTTGATCCAAGGCGGAATGGATATCGCACTTCTCATTACAGGGAAGTACACATTTGATGCGCCGCGCTGAGAAGGAATCATGTCCTTATCGCATTTTTCATTTTTGTGATTTGGCCGGAACGGATGATGTCCGGAACATTTCATTCCTTCAAAGTTTTCGCGTTGGGTAGCTCCCATCATGCTTCGCCGTGCTCCGCAGGAACATTCTACCCACATATCCGCAAGTGTTGATGTATTGCCAGTCGAATACATACGCATTGTACCTTTGCAGGTCGTATTGCCATTGTGCACCCACCAACTCCAAGGAAAATCATGCATATGTCCGTTCTCACAAATAGTAATAAAACGAGAAGGATATGCCTGTTTGTGGCATACCGGGCAGGTCACGCCAAACTTCAGATACCGTTCGAGATCAAAATTCTCTCGTACATCGAAGATTTTTCCGCATTTCACATTGGAACAAACATGCATATAAGGGAAAGAGACCACCGGAATATCCCCGCTATAGGATGTCCGAGGCATGTAGAAGCAGTCAACGCCCAAATAAGCAGCCAATCGACCATCTATGATTTTCTTTCCTTTTTCCTTCCAATAATTCAGGTCCAGAACGGTAACCGAATCCTTTACAGCATCCACAATAGAGCCTGGACCAAATGTAGTTATCAACTGGTTAGGACGAATTTCACCCAATCTATTATTGTCAAACATAGGCTCTTAGTCCTCCGTGTAATAAAACATGTTTGCGGCACTCTCAACCTCTCTCATAGATCGAAGAGCGGCTTTTTCAAGATCAGTACAAACCTCGCCATAACTATTCATCAGGCGATTATACTTATCCGTTTTAAATACGTAGTATTTCAGACCTTTAGGCTGAGATGCCAGCAACTTCCAATTACTTATGAAATCATCAATCTCATGCTCGGCGTCTGCCTTTGCGGTAGGTTTGATGATATTCAGACGATCCATAATAAGTGCCTTAATTTCATTTAATTGCTCATCAGTCAACTGATCTATAGCTGCGGCCCCATCATTGCCTGCGAATTCTGGATAACGCAAACGAATTGCAGAAATGACCAGCGCATGCAGCACGCGATCTCTTGCTCGGGCAGAAAACGGTGTTGCTGTTGTGCCTTCGACAAAACGATATAGTTGAGAATGATAACCGGTAAAGTTCTCATAGTGTGACAGGTCACGAGGCCGATATGGATTGTATAGCGTAACAACCAGTCCAGGATAAGAACGTCCAATACGGCTTGTTGCCTGAATATATTCAGAATTTTGTTTCGGCTGACCGGTTACAACCATGAGACCAAGTCGATCTACGTCCATACCAACTGCAATCATATTGGTTGCAATTGCTGTATCTAGGCAATCTTTGGATGTATATGGCGTTTCCAACTGACTCAATTTCTTCGGAATGTCATAAGAAGACATTCGCGAGGTAATTTCTACCTTGTGATTCAGGAAACGCAGCTTGCTCATTCCATATTTTTTCTTGATACGCTTAATTCTATCAGGAATGTCATCCTGCAGCAAACGTACAGCACCGCCAAGCTCTCGAATACTGTTGTAATACCCAACAAGACTATAGTATGGATCGATAAAATTCTTGCATTCTTCATCCAACGAAAGGTTGTACGCACTTTGAAGGATAATTGAGTAAACACGCAACAGAGCCGTTTTCACAGACTGTCCTGGTGCACAGACGCCTACGTATCTTCTAAAAGGATCTTTATCAACTGGTACTTCACGGATATAAAAGCTGTCACCGATTTCAAATCCATTCGGCGGAAACTGAGCAGTCACCGTTCTTCCGTATAAGCATTTTGTCTGCTCGGCGGCATTTTTGATTGTTGCAGTCGATACGACATATTTTGGCTTGATTTTCTTTCCTCCCACAGTATAGGAGCAAAGATCTTCGATAACCGTTTCATATGCACCATACACTGTTCCCAAAGGACCCGTGATAAGATGAAGTTCGTCTTGAATAATCAGCTCTGGCGGAAGAAATGGTTTAATCGGCGTGATCGTAGATGTAGGCAATTCTGCAGTGCGCTTATGGTGAGGATGGTCCGCACCAATAGCAACATATCCGTCCCGGCTGCATAGTCTGTCAACACGCCCAAATAGAGCGTTTGTATTTACATCCCAAGGCAGGCCTGCGAACTTATCAACCGTAGACAAAATGATGGTCGGGCACTTTGCATAGATTTCCTCATCCACCAAATAGACCGGAATTCTCATTTTATTGCCCGGTTTATATCTGTAGAACATACACTTATCGTCTGAACAGTAGACACTGACAGATTTTGTCGGAATATTTATGTAAAAGTTTTCTTCGGTAAGTGGTTTTCCACAGAACGGACATCTAAGAAGCTGCTTATAGATGGAATTCTTCTTACTTCTTGCAGCTCTTGTTTTAGCAGGATCCTCCGGATCTTCTTCTAATTCCTTGAATTTATTCGGAGTGACCCCGCCTCCAACCCAGAATCCTATGCTGATGGGTTCTTTTCCATACTTCGGATACTCTTTCTGACGGATCAACTCTGCAGCTACAATCATCTTAGTGATCCGGTCTCTTTGTTGTGTGGTAAGCAGACGCAGAGTGTAGCGCAAGATTGCCGTCACACCGCCATCTCTATTGTATTCATCGGTTTCACTGTAGCGCAGTCGCCTATTTGCAATGACAAATGCCATAAGCCCCAGATATGCCTCGGTCTTACCTCCGCCGGTCGGGAAGTATAGAAGATCCACAACTTCACGATCCTCATGTTCCGGATTCACAACAGCGTTTAGATTCATGAGAATAAAAGCAATCTGGAATGGTCTCCATCCAAAATTATTTGCAGGATCACGAGGATCCACAAAGTCTCTGAAAGCGCATTCTATACCAGCGCCATGCTTCTTGGAGAAATTCATAATATTTCTCTGCAGAATCATAGAGCGATTCATAAAGCAAAAAGCATCAAAGGCAATATCATCCTCCACAAGGAGCTGAATACCGGCGCGGATTCTGCTAAGAGCCTCTTCGCATTTTCCAACGATAGCATTGCCGATCTCGCTCTTGAATTTGGCGTCATCCATCTTGGGGTCATGAACCAGTTTTTCCTGAATCCAAGATGCATAGGAATCCGCCAAGACATTCAGTCTGGCAATAATGTCATCTTTTTTCTTGGCAATGGAAAGTGTCCGCATAGAGAAATAGAATGGATCAAAGCCATCCAAAGCAGCACTAACCCCGGGAAATTCATATTCCGGAATAAACGTTGATGAAATTTCATTCGCCCGACCATTTTCATTGGCCTTCCAAGTTGCAGCGCATCCGCGTCCGCGTCCTAAGATGGGCCGCTGAGCAAAGTAAAATTCATCCACGGCAAGGATCTTTCTGCAGATGTGCTCCGCTACAAAGATATTGGATGCATCTTGGGAATAAGCGCGCAGATTAACCTGGAACATCATTCCCGCAATATCACTCTCCGGATTCTTGCGCCTGTTAATAACGTATGCCGTCACAAGAGTATATCCCTGCTTGAGGCCAATCTTAGAAATGTACAGGATCACATTAGAATCACAAATCAATGGATATTCCTTGCTCTTGCCAAATTCTTGCAGCTCGATGGCTACTGTCTCTTTCTGCGGATGTCTTGTATAGGTACTTATATTGACTTCTTTTCCGTCTTTGTTGGTGGTTTTATCAGATGCCTTGGCATAGTCTCCCCAGGTCACATCCACATTGAAGGATTTTGTATTACTCTCCAGATAAAAGCTAATGCCAATAGAAGACGGCGTTTTGAATCGATTTGCAGAAACCGGTTCGTTGTCATCTTCCTCACCTGCAGTATAATCTGCATCTCCTTCAAAAGAGGCATCGCCATCGATTTCCTGCTCATTTGAATCACCTTCGCTGGTCTGTGGTGCAAGCATACCCACAATATATTCAAAGCGCGGATTCTGATTCAATATTTCGTTTTCATTGCCCGGCCCCAACAAGTCTTTCTTCAGCATTTCAATGACTTCTTGGCGAACCTCAGCAAACTTAAATCTATCTGCCATCTGGTGCCTCCTGTTAAAATTTAAGGACGATGTTAACCATAAGAACCGGATTGATTTTCTGAGCCTGATTAAATCGATCTATTTCAGCCTGCGCTTCATCTTGAATCTCTTGTCTTCGTTTAGGCAGGTTACGTTGCAGCTTATCCATCTTTTTCTTTGCTTCAGCGGCTTTTTTCCGGATATCCTGCTTTTCTAAGGTATCTGTAGCCTGCATTTCAGCCAATATGTATTTTTCAACTTCATTTTGAACGTCCGTAAGCTGAACATGTAGCTGCTCTTGCTGGACATTAACCCAGTTTTCAATCTTTTTCTGATTGTATGCAATAATCGGAGCTACTGTTTTATCATGCTGTTCCTGGACTTCTGCAATTAAACGGTCATAGATACGTCGAAAATAGGATTGTTCTTCGTCTGTCGGTTTAAAATAACGGACATCTGAATCATCCGCTTCTTCCAGTGCGGAAACAATTTCGTCCTCCGTAAAATTGATATACTCACCGTTTTCGTCGCAAAGTAGCAGGACAGGAAACAGGAGCTTCGTGTTGTCCATGAATGCACCAAGGAATAATACGCCATGAGAGCCAAATACTTTTTCTCCCCAGCTATCAATTTGCCAGTAATGCAGCTTACGATCCACTTCCGGTTCATCAAACTGCCCCCAGTATTCAACATCCCGGAGATATTTATCGATATCAGCCTTGGTTTTCTCTAATGCAGCTCCTTTTGCGTCTCTGCTTTCTGTAAGCAGAATCGAACGAAGCTCTGCAGCATGCGCGTTTTTCTTTGCATCCAACTGTCGGTTCAAAGCTGCAAACGCTTTTCTTACCGCGGTGATATTCCTACAGTTCTGGTAAATATCCAGAATTCGCTTTTCAAAGCTTACTCCAGATTCCAGCGCTCCCAACGCAACATCTGATGCACCAAATACACCTTCAAACAATTCGAATTTCTTCGATAGAATTTCATATACTCTGCGATCGGCCTCGTTATCCGTATTCAAAAGATTGATCGCCACTACGTCATGTGTTTGACCATAACGGTGACAACGACCAATTCTCTGCTCAATTTTCTGTGGATTCCAAGGCAAATCATAGTTGATGATTGTGTTACAAAATTGCAAATTCAGACCTTCTGATCCAGCATCTGTAACAATTAAAACCTTGGCATGGTCCTTAAAATAATCGACAATCGCGTGTTTATACTCGACGCTTCGACCGTAATTTGTTTTTCCAAAATTCTTTACCTGCCATGCATGGAAGATTTCTTTCGTCATAGCATCGTCAAAATCGCCATTAAAGAGCAGAATGTCCTCTTCGCTATAACCGGATTTTCTGAGCTCTGCGGCAATATATTTCTGCGTTCGTTTAGACTCAGTAAAAACAACGGCCTTTTGATCCAATCCCTCGGAGGTTTGATGATCAAAAGCAGATTGTAGAGCTTCCTTTAATGCAATAATTTTGGCATTCGTCTTAATAGCTCTTGCCATTTCAAGAATATGTCTTACGATTTTGAGTTCTGCATGAATTGCCTGTTTTTTCTCCTCAGTTTCCTCATCAATACATTCGGTGAAGCCGTCTTCATCTATTTCATCCTCTACAAAATCCCAGAATAAGTCGAAACCTTCCTGTGCATATGCAGATTTGGTTCCTTCATAGAGCTTTTCAAGGCGATTCTCCAGTACTTCAAAAGTATCAATCAATGCAAAGCTGGAAGAAGCAAGCAACTTACGAATAACCAAAATGATCAATCCACGGTTCGCATTTGGAATAGAATACAGCGGATCCCGGCGCAAGAAATCATTTGTCACATCATACAATTCTTTCTCTTCCTTGCTCAGATGGAAATCAACCGTTATGCAAGTTCTCTTGCTAAAAGCCATATACTTTCCAACGTCACGCCGAAGAGTGCGGTATAACACTGGCTGGAGTTCCTGCTTTAACTCTTCATAATCGCCGCCATCTACAAACCGACGATTGAAAACTTTCTCTGACCCAAAGATACGAGGATCAATAAAAGAGACCAAGCCGTGAAGATCCGTCAGAGAATTCTGCAGCGGAGTAGCAGTCAAAAGGATTTTTGGAATTCCATGCGTTAGGTCATAAAGATTCTTTGCCCGCTTTGTTCCGTGAAAAACATTTCGCAGATTATGCGCCTCATCAATGATCAGAAAGTCCCATTTTACATGCGGGAACCGTTTCATCAGTTTCGATGAGTAATCGTAGGAAGTAATGACAATGCTGATTTCAGCATTGTTTTCAAGGTGTCCTCGCACATCCGCGCTGTCATGTTCGACGGTATACCGATCTAATATGACAGCTTGATGTCCAAATTTTTCTGAAAGCTCGACTTCCCACTGTTTTCTCAGCGTAGCCGGAAGAGCAATCAACACCTTTTTTGCCCCGTTATCCAGAACATAGTTCAGCACCAATCCGGCTTCGATCGTTTTACCCAAACCAACCTCGTCTGCCAAGATGATGCCGCCAGTCTTTAATGCCTGGATGGCAGCACAAAAGGCATTGACCTGATGGGGATTCGGCTCAATATCTGCATTCAGCAGGCACTTGAATGGAGATTCAGCTAATTGCTGCTTTTTATACCAGCTGTACTGTTCAAGTAGGAGATTGTTTTCCATCCTTATCCTCCTGACTTAATTCGTGGGCGATTCCTTCTGCGATGCCTTTAGCCATCAACATCGGAACCGCATTGCCTATCTGTACAAATTGAGCAGTTCTTGGTCCTTCAAAGTAATAGTCATCCGGGAACGACTGGATGCGGGCTGCCTCCCGGACCGTGATGGAACGATGCTGCTCTATATCCGGATGAATAAAGTAATGGCCATCCTTTGAAATATGCGCCAGCATAGTGTGACAGCATGGCTCATCGCCCTCGACAACCTTGAATCGGTCTAAGAAAGACTTTCTGTTTCTGTGGGTCTTTAATTCATCCGGCAGGTCATTATAATTTAGGCGTTTATGCCCATCGTTCCAGAGTTCAATCGTGCGCCGGTAAATTTCAATATCTCTATTCTTATTTGGCCTTGCACAATGATGTGTCAGGATATCGCCTTTTTTGCGAATACCAGTTTCTTTCAGATAATCGCTTATTTTATCTGAGCCGTACTCTCCGGATTTCTCGCCAGGATGCAGGGGGGGCAGATCTCGAAGAATATCAGCAACTGTTGCATTTGCCGTTTTCTTTTCAAACTGTGGATAAGCAAAGCCACTATCCTTTAGCCATCCGACAATAATCATTCTTCTGCGATTCTGCAGTACGCCGAAATTCTTTGAATTCTGTTCATGACACTCAATCTCATAGCCAACAGCGCGAAGTGCCTCTTGAACTTTCAGCCAAGTTTCACCGCCATTTGCAGATTTGATTCCCATAACATTTTCGAAGACAAACATCTTCGGTTGATATTTCTGCAGGAACCTTGCATATAGCTTGTAGAGATCATTTCGTGGATCCTTGGACATTGGCGTTTCCATGTGTTTGCTCTGGGCTCTTCCAACCAAAGAGTAGGCCTGGCACGGAGGTCCGCCGATAATAACATCAATTTGCTTAATGCCTTTTTGTTGCAGAATCTCATCAATGTTCTTGAACAGTCCCGGAAGAGTTTCATCGGACATCGTTTCGCAGAAAACAGATTTCAGATGTTCCTCTGGAATATGCTTCAAAAATTCATCGCGAGTTATTTTCCCGCTAATGTAATCTCTATAAATATCGAGTTTTCCCTGTGCCTTGAGAGAATAATATCCCGTTCGTGTTTCCAATGTCCGAGCTGCATAAGGGCTCATTTCCACATGTGCCACAGGTGAAAAGCCCGCTTGGATAAAGCCTTCGGATAATCCACCGGCTCCTGCAAATAAATCTATAAAATTGTAAGAGCCTGTTGTGGCATTAATAAGTTTCATAATGAACCCCTGTCTACATAAATTTAGTCTTCAAACACACCATCCGTGTCAAAGATATGGTCTAACTCATCTGTGTTGATGGCTGCCAGCACTTTGTTTCGGATAGTGCCTTTTGCAAGGTCCAGCCGCTTAAAACGGTCGTTCTTTGCTGCGTCTTTTCCGATGCGGATTAGCTGCACTCTGCCGATTCTCGGTTCATTTGCAGCATAATTTGCGAGCCCCTTGGCCTTACCCAAGTTGTCTTTGAAATCCGGATTGTGCGGTTCCAAAATATCAACGATATATTTGAGAACCGGATCTTTTCGAACAATGAGGAAGTCCGGATAAAGCTCTCTACACTTTCCATCAATCTCATAAGGCATGCGCAGCGACCAAGATTGACGCGACGGATTTCGCAGCCAGCAAACATAGTCCTTACGTTTTTGTTCTTCAATCAAAACAGCCTGTTCCCAGCCATTTAACTTAATTCTTGCAATGCCATCCGCATTAGCGAAAAGGTGATCAGTATACGTCACGCCATCTTTCTCGACTTTTGCGCTGATTGTCTCCGGAAGAGTGAAGTTGTGCTTGCTGATTTCATCACCATTGGCAACAATGTCGCTATATTGCTTGCGGCACTTTTCTGGTTTAGACGCAATATACTTACGATATTGGTCATTCAACTCGTGAAACTTCTTCTCAGCGTATTGATTCAATTCTGCAATGCATTCGCTATCGAAGGCAAACAGAATACAATCCACTTTAAAGGCATTCGGATTATCGAAGTCAATATACTTGCGCCCGTATGCCAAATGGAAACCGCATCCACCCATTTTTGTATCGGCTACTCTCAGCTGACGGTCGAGATCAGATTCTGATGCCGCGAACATATTAAACAAGTTTATCTGATTGCTGTTTTGAATTGCCTCTCCGAATACATCAAATATCTGGACAGACAGCTTCATTTCCATGACTTGCTTTGTCAGCTCGTCATATTTCCCTGCTTTATGCAGCTCATTCACATAGTTGTGGATAAGCTCTGCAACATCGTTCTTCACATCCTCGGTTGCCGTGATGCAAATGTTGAACTGCGACAGCAACCCTGCCAGGCTCATCAAGGATTTCAAATAGCTGTTAATCTTTACCGAGCGAACAATATACGTCAAATAGCCCTGTTCGTTGATAAACTTTGTGATTCCTTCGCGGTCTATGGTTTGCAGGAATGACATCTGCGGCACATTTGGAGTCAACACCGGAGTTTCTTTCTTCGGAGTAGCATTGCGCTCTCCGGTCGAAGTTTCGCTTGCAGTATCAAAGCCTTGATGCGTAGACAGAGGAGCTGCAGATGTAGTACTTACAGGTATAGTTCCCGGAGATGCTTCTTGTGCCGGAATGTTTGGCCCAGTTGCTGTCGAAGCCGCTGAATTCCCCTGCGCCTCTGTCATGGCTGCTGGATTTGTTGCACCCTCGCTAGGAGCCGGGGGAATTACTACAGGTTCAGCCTGCATACCGTTCGGATAATCGAAGATGCTCAGCTGACCAATCGTCTGCTTTGGCGTTCTTTTTCTTTGTGTATGAACCGACCATGTATCATAGGTCTGTTCTTCCAAGGACTCACCATCAACAACTGTCGGGATTTCTCCGCCTTCCGTTGCCTGCAATTCGTCGATAACTTTCTGAACCGTGTTCTGATTGAAATATGGCAGAAATAGGCGTACATCATTCAAAGAATCGTCTACAAGGACATGACATTGAAGGGGAGTGCGGACCATACGGCCGAGCAACTGTGCAATATACGTTGCGTCCTCCGCACGACGGAAAGACATCATAGTTTCCGCACGAGGGCAGTCCCATCCAGTAGACAGATTCTCTTTGAAGAGAACCACTCGAATGCGGCGATCATCGGCAATCTCTGATGGTTCAACATGTGGCACATTGAGTCCGTGTATCGTCAATGCTCCGGTAGAACCAAAGGTGTGCACGACTTCATTTTCTTTGAAGGTATCGCCCATGCGTTCTTCGATTTTAGCAATCACATCGTCGAGATCAGTATCCGATACTTTCGTACCGGAGCCAGCGCAGACCTGGATAACGAATACCGGATTTACATTGGTGTAATGTTGTTCATAAGTGTACTGATACCAGTGCTTACACTTGTCCTGCCATTCATCTGTTGCGGCTTGAAGCACGGCCATGTCACCGTGCTTGGTCGGATCATCTGGATAGGTGATGACGATTCGATCTTTCAACAAACCAGACTGGCGAACCTGTGCCGGAGAAATGACCACCTTATGCAAGGTCGAGCTGGTTCCCTGACCAACCAGTGTATTAAAACGCTCAGCCGTTGCACTCATTCCGATGACAACTGGGATGGGCGAAAGGTTCTGCTCATTGCTGCCCTTGATAAAACGTTGCATGATGGTCGTTGCTGTTCCGGCCTGGCGTCCCTGCATACCGCGGTGTGCCTCATCAATAATGAAATACAGACGGTCAGCTTTTTCTCTTGCTGTATTTTCAATGGTCTCCCAAATCGTATACTGTCTCGTATCCGAATGGCGGCTCAGATTACCGGCCTTGCCAAGCTTCTGCGTATTTAGAAAATAGATATGGCCGTCCTCCAGAATCTCTCGGTCGAAAGATTCATCCGAAATCACTACGCACTGATCCATGCGGACCTTATCTGCCTTCAGCTCAATCTTCTGCTTGGACTGTTCGTTCAACTGCGGAGAATCAGAGAGCCATACGAAAATTGCATCTGGCTGTTCCGTGAACTGCTCGGATCCGTAGAAGATATCTTCAATCAGGGCGGACATGATAATCGTTTTGCCGGAACCCGTAGGTGCTTGGAGTGAGACTACCTGAGGAATTTTCAGCATGCGATAATTATTCAGCGCCATAGCTACTCGGAGGCGCATCTCATTGACTGCTTGCTGTTGGAATGGAAATAGTTCGCAAATCATTCTTAATTCCTCCCTCTGTTCAAACGGAAGTGATCCAAGTAATCCCGGTATAGCTGATATGCCTCTGCGACATTCAGATTCTTCACCATGGACTGATAATTCACTTCGTAATCGGTCGCCAAGAAAACGGTTTGTATCTCAGGATACTCAGCCAGCTTTTCTGCGAAATCGGCAAATGCATTCTCGTTGATCAAGACCGCAAATTTATTCTCTGGCAGAATCAGCATATCCGGAATTTGCTCCCCGGACAGCTCCGGACATTTTCCTTTTGCACCGGCCTTCATCCACAATGTAGGCAGCATTTCCGAAAAGTGCATACCGAGAGAAACCGCTGTAGAATCCAAGAAACCGAGCTTGAAGAACGCGGCATTCGCTTTGAAACCGTCCGCCATATGAAGTGGTGGCTCACTGCCGAGATAATCGCCCTTGAGCGGATTTCCGTTTACGTCGTGTCCCTCAATGGAGCAGACCGTGCGCGGCCAAGTGACATAGTGAGCGATGCCGAGTTTTTCCCATTCCGCATCGCTTGGCTGATAGCCTTTGTCTTTCAATATCTTTGCTTCATCTGCGGAGACCTCATTGTTCGTCACCATAATGCAACGTCTGTGCCCACCATCCTCAGCGTTGAGCAAATTCACTGCGTGCATAGTCGTGCCGCTTCCTGCGAAGAAGTCAACGATGAGGGCATTGGGCTTGTTGGCGACAAAGAAACGTATCGTGTCATGGACTGCATATAGAGACTTTGGAAATGTAAAGCGGCCACTTCCAATAAAATCCTTTAACAAGGATGTTCCGTATTGTCCTGCATCATACAGTTTATTTTGCCATACTGTGGTTGCACGAGTGATTTTTCCGCCAGTTTCAACAATTATTTTTGTGTTATCTTCACGTATTCCTTGGATGGCCCAGCGTCCACTTTTTATTTTCTGAACATAATTTGCGCTCAAATATCGAAAAACGTATGGCTGATTTTCATTACCTTTTGAGACTCGAACTACCCCTTGTTCGTTCAATTTCATTAAAGTATCCGAAGTTAGACCCCAGTTCATTTCCACACCATCTTCTCTTATGGGGAAAACAGGGATTGCACCATCTATTGATGGAACATCAAATCTGGACTGTTCCGGGGTTAAGGGGGTTCCAGTGCAAACAATTCGCATAGTTTTCTCGTCAACATATATTGGATAAAACTGCGCAACACCTCCTTTTACCGTTCCACGTCTTGACGAATAGTCCGTTCGCCTCAAATACCACCAGCGAACCTCCCTTTCATCTCCATCGCCTTCAGGATGAACAACACAAGCATTTCCTAGCAAAATCACGTATGCATATTCATCGGATCTGGAAAATAGATTATCACGTTTTGCACCAGAAGGATTAATGGTAATGCTCACCATCTGCATTTTTGCCTCTGGGAACATTTCTTCCAACAGACAACCCAGATGCAGGTATTCTTTTTCATCAATGGTGACAATCAAAACAGAATCCGCTGGATTCAGCAACTTTTTAGCAAGTTTCAAACGACGCTGCATAAACGAAAGCCACTTGCTGTGACGGTAAGCATCATTGCCATCCACATAGTCGTTGTTATATTTCCAGTCCTTTGCACCGGTATTGTAGGGCGGGTCGATATAAATGCAATCCACCTTACCCGCATACAAATATTCCAGAAGCTGCAAGGCGTGATAGTTGTCCGCTTCAATCAGCGTATGCCAAAGATCACTATCCGGTGCATTGCAAATTGAATCTAACGGTTTCAGATAGGGATAGATGGATTCTCCAAATTCTGCGACACGAACGATATCCTTCAGTTCAAAGGTGACTGCTTCATCTTTCTGTTCCGGTTTAACGCACACAGCAGTATCGCCTTCAACCTTCAGCACAACATAGATGGATTTGTCGTCCTTGCTGTCGCGAAGCATGACATTGCTGCCTTTTTTGATAGGCATGTCATATAGAGGCGTGCTCTCCGGCAGATGCTCTTCAAAGACCAAACCAAATTTTTTCTGCTTGGCCATTTTGTTTACTTCTTCTTGGATTCTATTTCGCAGAGACTCATCTTGAATCTGGCTAATTAAATCATTGATTGCAGCCATTGTTTCTGCCCCTTTCTTAGTTTTCCTTCGTCTTTACGTAACGACCGCTCTTGATTCTTGCGTCAGCTGGCTTCTCCGCATCTTCCGGAATTGCCCAATATGATCCTATTTTCATTGCTCCTGGAATTCGTCCGGCGTTGCAAAGATCACTGATCCATCTTGCCGAAAGGTTCCATTTTTTCGCTGTCTGTCTGATTGATAAATAGCCCATACAATTCTCCGATCTAATTCGAGCAATTTCCACAAGTAATCACAATAATTGTACTCCAAACCTCGCGGAAAATCAAGCTGTGACCCGTTCCTCGTGCCCAATATTTTGCGCACCTCACTAATTCGCAAGCAATGTTTCCTTGGCCAAGTCCTGCGAAAACTGCGTTATCCCATTTCGGGATAACTTGCTTGTTGGGATAATCCCAAACCCTTATCGATCATCACTTCGTGATGGCTGCGCATTCCTGCGGAACGCTGAAAAATAGGGCCCGAGTAACAGCACCTTGTCTGTTACCCGAGCCCTTTCCCATATTATACTTTAATGAATTTGATTTTCCTTCTGGCGCTTCTGCTCCTCCTCTTTGCGTTCCGCATCGTAGAGGGAAGCAATGTTTCTCTGTGCAATCAGAAGCTCCTGAGCCTCATTTTTTACCTGACGGTACTCTGTGTAAGTCTGCTTTTTGGCGGTCAGGACCTCTGCATATTCTATGCTCAGTTCCTTCACCTTCGGAATCTTCTTTACGCCCAATTCATCAAAGGCCGCTTTAGCTACTTTGTGAAGAGTGATTTCTTCCCGATGCGCCTCCAGAAACTTTTTGCTGTAACCGGCCTTGCGGTACTCCTTATACGTTGACCGGGTCTTGGAATAATTGATAATGTGCTTTTTCAGCGTTCCAATCTCCACCAGGCGCTTTTCTGATTGCTGAATGGAGGTGAGAAGCGCATCTCTTTTGGCAACCTGCTGCATTACCATCTGATCCAACTGCTCCATGCTTTCAATCTTGTGATCACGGAGAAACAGCAGTGTCTTTGACATCTGCTTCAGATTGTAGACAGAAGCCCAGCGCTGATATCCGACACCTTTCGACTGCAGCTTGTTCTGGATATCGATGACAAGATTGAAAGGGCGGGCGTTCGTGCGAGAGCGCTGTTTTGCCGCTGGCTTGTGTTCCCGCTGCCCGAGGAAGTGGGCTCGGAGATCGGCTTCGGTATATCCATCCTCCAGAGAGGACAGGCGAATGAACCGCGTTTGATTCTTTCCTCTGACTGAAATGTGTTTTCCGTATTTGATCTCATAGTTCAGCTGCTGCAGCTCTTGTAGAAATGCGTCGATGGACTCCGGCTTTTTCTGCAAGATCAGATCGATATCTTCGCACAGAACATCCCGGTTTTTCACTCTGCGAGGATACGCGGTTCGCTTTGTGCGCTCTTTGTAAGGCTTCGGGGCAATCACGGAAAGCCCGTTTTCCAGACAGATCAGATCACTGACACGCTGCAGGGCAAAGCTGGACAGCCAGAAGTTTTTGAACTTCCTGGTGGCATCAATGGATGTGGAATTGAAAACGATATGATTATGCACATGGGCTCGATCCGTGTGCGTTGCCACGATAAAAGCATACTTTCCCTTGGTAAACCGAAGGGCCAGCTCATGCCCCAATCGGTTTGCTTCCTCCGGTGTGATTTCTCCCGGTTTGAAAGACTGGCGGATCTGATAGGCGATCACCTCATGCTTTTGCCGCCGACCGGTGATCTGCTCATACTGACGCTTGGACAGCATAAACTCCTCGTCCACGGTCATCGGGTCACACTGATAGCCGGTGACCAGTTCACCCTTTTCGGTCTTTTCCGGATTCTTTGCATAATCCGTTCTGTCGCCCAGACTCTGGGCAATGGTTTTTCCCTTGTTCACATGCAGGGGAATGAGTCTTGTTGCTGCCATGGGCATCTGCTCCTTTCTCAAATTTTGGCATAAGAAAAGACCTGAGGAGTTTTCATTCCTCAGGTCCGGTGTGTTTTGGACTATTATGAAAAAATGAATTGCGAAAGCTTGCCGGTCAACGCTTCCAGTCCCAAAGAGATCAGTTCAGCAAACATCACTGCCAGGAACACCAGGACTGCAAATCCAAAAACCAGCGCAGCATAGATCCAGGCCTGCTGGAACAAAAGCATCACAATACAGATGCCCAGCACCAGATATAAAAGGCCAGCGACCATTGCAGAGATGTTCAACGCAAGGGAGTAAAAAATCGAGAATACAGCGACGATTGCCATGATCGGCAGAGCGATTATTCTAAAGGGAAGTTTGATCAGCCACATATATACGTCCTCCTTCGTAGGTTCTAATGATAGTTTATGGAGCGATTGATTTCATGTCAAGGATGTCGCTTATGTATCCGGTGTGACAGCAAACCTGCCACACCGTTTTTTTACTGGATCGTTGCCAGTCTGGCAAGGATCTCCTTCGCAATTTCCCAGATCTCGTTCTGCCTGTTCTGCAGATCTTTGATATCCTCCGCATAGATGGAGCCAGTCTCGTTGGCTCGCTTTGCGTACTGGTTCAGGTTGTTGCTGCAGTAACGGAGAAGGGAGACCATTTCCTTCACATCCTCCAGCTCCAGATTGACGCAGTACCCATCAAGCGCCATCTTTCGAAGATAGGAGCTCTTATTTCGGATCCCCAGCTCCTCCATCTTTTGCTGCACTCGTTCCAGTTCATCCTGCGACATTACGAAGTGGACCCATTTATCTCTCAGTTGCATGGGGCACCTCCTGATTTCTACATTTACTCACGGGTTCGTTCCTCCGGATCACATAAGAGGAAGGGACGCTCAGGCCTGCGCGGAGGCTCCTGCAGCTGCTGCTCCTTCAGCCTGGCAAGCACGGATTCTCTGGATTCCTCATCTGCACATTTACGCGCCTGAAGCGCAGGATCCGGTTCGGGAAGGTTGTTGATAATGCCATCAAAATTGTTGTCGTTCTGTTCCACGGCATCCTCGACCGCACGAAGCGCCGCTCGTCCGGGATCCCGTTCGGGGAATCGCTCCGGATGAAGAATGATCTCCACCCGGTCCATCACCTGCGGATCATCGAACACGACACCATTCAGCCATTCCTCGCATTCGTGCCAGCCGCCCATCGTGATGACCTGACCGCCTTCCCCAAAGAAACGGAGGTTGTCATTGGTGCTTTCCAATCCGTCGTAGGCATAACCGGCTGCCTCCATTGCGGCAATCAGCGGATCCTTATCTGCCGGGGTATCATGCATGGGCTCGGTAAATTCATCATGCCAATCACTCATTTTTCTCCTCCTCATAAACGGCAAAGTCGATCGCTGCAAAATCCGCATCCGTCATGGCCGACACCTTCCTCAGCGTTCTCTCGCAGAGCACTTTCAACTCGGCGTCTTCAATATTCGGGATGCTGGTTTTCATATCAAAAATTGACATCCTTCGACAGGTATGATCCATTGCCTGAATCAGATTCATTTCTTCTACGGTAAACATTATCGCGATTCCTCCTTTTTTCGTTTCTGTGTTTTCTTTCGAGCAATCCTTGTTTTCGGCTTTGAAGACTTTTCCTTTTTAGATTCTTCTTTCTTTGCCTGCAGATCCGCCAGAGCAGAGGGCGGGGATAGTGCGGCTTCTTTCTGTTCCACAACCTCCCAGAATTTCTGGCACTGCTCTCGTGAAAGGTCAAGGTTTTCCGTCTCCATAAATTCGAAGGTAACTTCTTTCACAGCTTCCGCAGTCTCTGCTTTTTCAACTTGAGATGTCCAGTAGTGAAGCTCAGCCGTGGAAGTCAGAACCGGTTCCAACTTCCGGAGCTCACTCTCCGTCATGGCATCCCAAACATCTTTTTCCTCAGAATGAATGGTAAAGCCTTCACCATCATCATGCTGGGATACCGTAAGCTTCAGCACCATCGGTTCACCAACGATTTCACAGGAAAAGGTGTGCTCTGCCATACGGGAATACGGCATATACTCTGAACCGGTACATTCGATGTTCTTCACATCATCCGCTGTCAGGTGAGCCCAGGTATATTCCTTCTGCAAAGCCGTCAAATGTTCATCGATCTCCGTGATCATCTCCGAAGCGGTCTTTCGGATCTTATCCAGAGAGGCCTTCAGCTCCGGCGTTTCTTTTCCATGGGACCAGCCCGCCACATAGGCAAAGCTGTAGTCACCGGTGTCGATCCCGTAATGCTGGCACACTGTGAAAGCCACGGATTCTGCTTCCACTTCTTTATGATTTCGGGTAAGCTTCGGCTCCGCCAGATCTGTCTTTGCGGTCGGATCAATGGAATGAAGCTTCTGGTGCGTCATCTCATGGATGGCGGTCTTAATGGTCTGCACCTGACTCATCCCTTCCTGAATGGCGATACGGTTCTCAACCGTATGAAAATATCCCTTGGCTCCGCCGTCGATCTGCTCGAAGCCAATCGGTACCGGGCAGGCTTTTTTCAGAGCCTCAAAAAACATCTCATACTGCGCCACATCACCGGTCAGTTCATTTACGCCAATCGTGGGCAGCGGTTTTCCATCCGTCTGGCTGACATCAAAGACATTGACCACTTTGAATGCGGGCATCAGAACTTCCTTGCTTTCCTTGACGCTGGTTCCATCCGGATTTTTGATGATCTCGCCGGTGATGGGATCCGTCTTATCGACTTCCATCTTCTTTTTGTAGGGAGTCGGTGCAAGAATGCGGATCCCGCTTTCGCCCTTCTGAACCTGACGGCCAAACTGCTTCTTCCAGGCCGTATATCCGGCTACCAAGGTGGCATCCGGTTTCTGCAAGGCAATCAGTAGTGTGTTGTTCAGCGAATAATCATGGAACTTGGAAAGGGTCTTCAGGTACTGCTGAAATTTGTCGCTCTCAAAGAGTGCCTGAATTCCCGCTTCCAGCTGATCCGTAATGGCCTTTACCTTCTCAAACTGAGAAGGGTAGGTCTTCTGTTCACTACTCATAAGCATTCCTCCGAGTTTTTCTTTCCTGCAGCGGCTCTCGGAATCGTATCGGCCTCCGTTTCCCTGGCAGCACTGGCTGCACGCTTTTCACGAAGCTGATCCAGCACGGAATTCAGCCTTTCCTCCGCCGCATCGGCATCGCGTTCCTCGACCATATCGAAGTCCATTTCTGTGAAATTACGGCTCTGCCATCCGAGATCCTGCAGGAGCATATCCCTGCATTCCTGGATGGTGATGCTCTCCAGATCAATCTGACCGCCGTCAATTTCACCGAAGGAGCAATCATAGATGGAGTAATCCCATCCATCGTCGGTCGCCTGAATGGAGAGGTACTCCTTGTGACCAATCTGCCATACGGCCTGGTCCTTCAGCAGCTCCGGTTCCGGACTGACCACACCATTGCCGCGTTCCAGAATTTCTGCGAACTGACAGATGTGGTATGCTTCGCCGCTGATCCGGGTGTGGTAATCATCGATATACTCACAGGGAGCAACAAAGCTGCGGTCCGGATAATCGATCTGCACCTTGCCGCCGTTCGGAATACGGAAAAGCTCCTCATAATCGCTGGTGATAAAACGGATGCTGTGATCGTGAGGATCCTCCGGATGCTCTTTTCGATAGGCGCGTCTGGCTTCCTTGATCTGGTCCAGCGTGCGAAGTGCAACTTCGGAAACCACTTCACCTTTGAGCCCAATCTCCTCAAGCGCCATCACTCTGGCACAGGCGAGGGGATTGCGGATCGGATTTTCCAGCATTTCCTCATAGGTGATCAGACCGGTGTGCTGGGCAGCACCGGTAGCTTTATCGAAGGTCTCATACGCAAACTCTGTCTGCGTGACCGTTTCCTTCAGATGCAGGTAGGATTCGTGATCCACCAGATAAAGGGCTTCTTTCTTTTCAGACATCATCGTGATCTTTCTCCTTTCATACTGCCTCGGCTGTTCTCAAATTCCAGATTGAAATTTGCTCTTCCGTTTTTCTCTGTTGTGAGAAGCAGCGTGGCATTGTAGCTCCTGCCGGATTTCCGGCTCTTGCAGTCCTTCAGGCGGATGCGGCCATCTGCAAGCAGCTTCTCAACCATACTGGGCGAGAGGCGTTTTCCAAGGCTCTTAAAAAACGCATTGTCCTTCCAGAGAACAAATCGACATTCCTGATTGCTGCAGAACCAGCCCTTCTGCTTTTCCAGCACATCTGCCTGACAGCAAGGGCAGGCTCCGACTCTTTTATGGTCCGTCATCAGTGTTCGACCCGGGCCGCCTTCTCTTTGTTCTCCGAACAGATTCACCTTGTCGGTCCCTTTCACAGTATCGTAGTTCTGAACCAGTCCGGAAATCATCTCCGTGATTTCCTTCATGAAATCCTCGGCTTCATAATCTCCGCGCTCCATGCGGAGAAGCTTCTGTTCCCAGTCTGCGGTCATGGATGCGGATTGGATCTGCTCGGGCATGACCGTGATCAGGGCATTGCCCTTATCTGTAGAAACCAGATAGTGCGTTTTCTTATCGCCCTTGCGCTCCATGAAGCCCTTCTGCACCAGCTTTTCAATAATGCCTGCGCGGGTAGCGGGTGTTCCCAGACCCTTTCGCTCGGCATCCTCCGGAATATCTTCCGCACCAGCAATTTCCATAGAGGAAAGCAGGGTATCCTCCGTGAAATGCTTGGGTGCTGTGGTTTTTCCTTCCTTGATCTCCGCTTGAGAAAAAGACACCATGGCATTGGGATAAAGGATCGGGCCGCCGCAGGGCTTCTGCTCCTTCTCCTTGGAGGGATAGAAGTGCTGCCAGATGTTTTTCCAACCGCTATAGAGCACGGTCCTGACCTTTTTCGTAAACTCTTCGCCGCCGCAGACCAGAACGATCATGTCCTCCGCATAGCGATGATTTGGAGCAGCTGCGCAAAGAAGCCGCACCGCAATCAGCTGCAGGATCGCCTTTTCTCCGGAAGGGAGGGCCGCCAGATCCGCCGCACACATGGTTCCGGTCGGAATAATGGCATGGTGATCGCTGACCTTTCGACTGTCACACATTCCATCCACGGAAAGTTCTGTGCCGTTGTCGGCCTTCCAGTCGGCAGCATCGGCTCCGATCTTTTCGGCTACCTGAGTGATCAGGGCAGGGAGCATCGGCTTCATGTCCTCTGTCAGGTATCTGCTGTCGGTACGAGGATAGGTCACAAGCTTCTTTTCATAGAGCGCCTGGGTGTAATTCAGCGTCTGCTGTGCGGTGAATCCGAGGATACGGTTCGCATCACGCTGCAGGCTGGTCAGATCATAGAGAAGTGGGGCATGCTCCGTTTTCTCTTTTCGATCCATGGATTTAACCATGGCTTTCATGCTCTCCTTGCATTTTGCAAGCACCTCCTGCGCATCCTCCTTGGCCTCAAAACGCCTGCTGGTGGCCGTGATGCCGTCCATACCAAGCTGCACGGTGTAAAAAGGCTTCGGTACAAAGGCTGCGATCTCTGCATCCCTCATAACGACCATGGCCAGCGTCGGCGTCATCACGCGGCCCACATTCAGTGTCTGATGATACAGGCATGAAAAAAGCCGGGTGGCGTTCATTCCGACGATCCAGTCGGCACGCTCCCGGCAAAGGGCTGCTTCATACAAAGCATCATATTGGGTTGACGGTTCCAGATGGGCAAATCCATCCCGAATGGCCTGATCCTCCATACTGGAGATCCAGAGCCGTTCAAACGGTTTCCTGCAGTCTGCCTGATGGTAGACCAGACGGAAGATCAACTCTCCCTCACGCCCGGCATCCGTCGCACAGACAAGGCTTTTCACATCTTCACGCTTCATCAGATCCTTTAGGATGCCAAACTGCTTCTTCGTGGAAGCGGATACCTGATACATCCATGCAGTCGGCAGAATCGGAAGATCTTCAAGCCTCCATTTGGCGTAGGTTTCATTGTAGGCTTCTGGCTGAGACAGCTCCACCAGATGGCCAACGCACCAGCTGACAACATATCCGTTGCCTTCCAGATATCCGTCGCAGCGTTTGTTCGCCCCCAGCACTTTAGCCAGAGACTGGGCAACCGAGGGCTTCTCGGCAAGTACAAGCTTCATTAGGGATTCCTCCTTACATAGAATAACCCCTCCGATCCGATGAGGAAGGGAGGGGTATGTAAATAAAATGCGGTCATTTATTCTGACCAGTACTTACTCCTATCATTTGTTCAAGCTCTTCTCGCGTTGCAAAGTGAGGTAATAGCTTCTGGAGATTATCTGCGGAAATCAATTCATCCACCATTTTAGTGTGGGTTTCATGTAATGCGTATTTTGCTGATTTTATTTCTCTATCCGCCATATCTGGTTGATACATGTCATCACAAGCCGCATCATCTAATATGCGCACAAAGGCCCACAGTTCTTCGGTTGGATTAACTCCATTAGCAACCGCTTCTTCCGAATCTGCCCAAAGGGCAATGGCCGAATCACGATAAGATTCAGGAATTGTATTAGCAGCCTTTTCAAATAGATTCTTAGGATTTTGTTCTCTGTTTATTGCTTCCGCCAACTCGCATACATTCTTTAAGTACTCTACAAGGAATGGATTTGTAAGCATGAGTTCCAGTGCTGCAGTTCTTTGGGGATCAGGATATTTATGAAAAGGTGGAATTGCTTTTCCTGATGTCAGGGCTCGAGTCGCCTCAATAGCGTTTGGAGACAATCCCATATATTTGGATGCCTGTTCCATCTCAAAGGTTTCAAAATCGGTTTCACCGATGAGGTATCCTACCGATACTTCCAGTATTTCTGCAATATTTCTCATGGTTTCAAAAGCAGGGAAACCACGTTCTTTTCTTGTCTTACAATCCACCTCTCCAACATGCATCCATTTACTCACATCGGGCTGCCGTCCTTTTTTAAACCGCTCTCTGTAGCGGTCGATGAACTGGTATTGAGACAGCCCCATATCTTTCATTTTCTTTTCAAAACGCCCATTCCAAATTTTGGCCTTTTCCTTTTCGATAGGTTCTAACATATCATACCTCCGCTATTTGTTGCGTAATTATAGGTTTTAGATAGCTTTAGACTTATTGCTTTTATAAAGAATAGTCCCTATAATAAATATTGTCAAGAAAAAGCACTGATTCCTTTGATCTGCGTTAGCTTTCCGGAGGCCGACCAGTCAAATCACTGGCTGATAAGAAAGGAAGGACAAAAATGACCAATATTCAATACATTGAAAAAACTTTATCCTCCGTTGAGCGAATTCTCGTAGATACTTCCACCCTTATGACACGAGGATTTCAACAGTTCATCTGCAACAATAAGGAGCGATTTTTAGCCAGAGAAAAGAAAATTGTTGTTCCTAAAGCGGTATACAGCGAACTGGCAAGGCACATAGATTCAACGGACACAGAAAAAAGCGAACTGGCTATGGCTGCCATTGAGCTGTTGGCATTAAACAAAGCTATTTTTCAAGTTGAGAACGTTCCGCTTACGGCGGAAGAAATCGCTCACACCTTTGCAGATGCGCAGTTGCTCGCAGAACTGACCCTTCATCGTTCCGACTACAATCAGCTCCTGATTACTAATGATCGAAAACTTAGCTGCGATGCTTACGACTTAAATCAACAGCAATCTTGCAAGGGTCGTAAGGTTCTTGTATGCTATATCAACTGGTGCGGTGAATTACAGTGCTGTGACTGTGCTCGTCCTACAGCAGACAAGGTGGGCAACGAACCTGCCGCCACAATTCCAGAAAGAAGTACCCGTGACACAACCAATGTGATTCTCAAGGCAACTGATGAGAACATTTGGAAATATGACTGGCTGTCTGGTCTCGTAAGTGTCTCTGGACTCGGTCTTCTCTACGGGTTCTACAAAGGCAGCAAAGCATTTCTCCGCAATATTGCTTAGACAAGGAGGACAATATGAACGAACTCGTACCTACGAACACACCATCACCGATTCCTGCTAATAAATCCCTTTTGAGTGCACTTTCATGTTTGGACTCGAAAACTCTATTGATTCTTAACGGAATGATCTGCTTAACAACCCTCATTTGCGTTGGTTGTGTAAGTTTCTCGGGAAGTGAGATGACTCTTTCCAAGAACGGACTGTCAATAACGCAGCCTAGCATCGCATCATAAACTTCCTTCCAATCGCGTGGTTATCACAAAGATGGCCACGCGATCAGTTTATGTAAAGGGCAGCTCACGCCGCCCCCAAGCAAGCACTCTGCTTACTCTTCAGAATTTTCCGGATCAACCTCGAAATCCGCATCATCGTCAACGATTTCAACCTCATCATCTTCCGGAATCTCGTACTCTTCCTCGACATCATCCATATAATCCGCATCCGGATCAGGTCGCTGTTCAGCGGCCTTTTTCTTTTTCGCCTGCATCATGAAATATCCACCGCCGCAGGCGATCAGGATGATGAACACACCGATGATCGGCAGCACAGGAACGGACTTTTTTTCTGCCTTTGGAGGCTCCTGCTGTTCAGGCTCTTCTGTTTCAGAGGGAGCCTGAGGCGTTGCTGCAGGCTCCTCCTTCTCGGCATTGGCAGCGTCCTGCGCCGTCTGGAAGGCCTTAATCTGTTCTTCATCCATGAGTGCAAAAAGATCTGCTTCGTCCACCATATTCAGAAAATGCACGTTTTCCTCACCCTTGTCATTACGGTCAATGATCAGATAGAAGTAGTTCCCGGACTTGGTGACCAGCGTGATAAACTGCTGACCGGCACCGGAGGAAGGACCGATATCATCCACCAGCGTCAGATTACCATCCGGTGTAAGAGGGGTGGCGTTTACCGCCTGATCCATGCTGTTCATCATAAGGAAAAGGAGCATCGACAGGAATTCTTCATCAATGATTCCGCTCTCTTCTTCCTTCTTCAGCATATCAACGTAGTCCTTGTACACATAGCCAGTTTGCTCCGGAATCACGACCTGATACCAGTCACCGTCCTCGCTGACCACCTGCACCTTTTCGCCGGGAAGCAAGTGACCGATGATCTCATATTCCGTGCCGGAGCCGGAGCGCAGATTCAGATAGCTTTTGATCTTGCCGCTGACCGCAGCATCCGTTCCGTCTGTTTTCATGTCTGCAGTGGACCACTCCCAGTCACCAAAGGTGAAGGTAAAGTTGCCGTCCTCATCCACGTTCATCTCATAGGGGAGCTGTTCCTCCTCCGTATTCGCGGTATCCGTTGCTGCACCTTCCGTAACTGCCGCAGGCTTCGTTTTACTGTCATCGTTTTCAGCCGAAGCTGCAAAGCAGGTAGTGGACAGCGTACCAAGCATCAGGACAGCTACCGTAAAGCCTGCCATCATTCTCTTAATATTCATTCTCCATATCCTCCTTGCTGTAGTTTTCAGGCTCGTCTGCCTGTTCAGGATAAACGCCGACCGTGCCTTTCGCAGCCAGCTCAATGATCTGAGCCAGCTGCTCTGGAGTCAGATTGGCAGCATGAACCATGGAATGGATCACGCTGTTTTCCTCCTCACGATAACGATTTTCCAGATCCTTTACGCGCCGGGTCCACTCGGCCTGCTTCACGCGGGCACGCTTCAGATCAGCGCCGATTTTTTCAAGCTTTGTCATACATTACCTCCGTTTCATTTAGTCCGGGATCCGACCGTAGCAGTAGAAATGCTGCTGCCAGTAGGACGTGTTGATCGATGCATACGAAATCGGGTTTCCGCAATTGATCATCATGCCGTTGCCGACATAAATGCCGACATGGCTGGCCCCCGATGTGTTGTAGGTTCCCTGGAAGAAAATCAGGTCACCGGGCTTTGCTTCACTTGGACGGATGATTGCACAGTGATCCATCAATCCGTTTGCTGTCATGCGGCCCACATTCCAGCCGTTTCCACAGTGATTGATGACATAGCTGACAAATCCAGAGCAGTCAAAGCTGGTAGAGGGAGAAGAACCGCCCCAAACATACGGGTATCCCAGATATTTCTCTGCCTCGCGGATCATGTTGGCAAAACGCGCATCCGTCAGAGCCTCACCAGGGATGTCATACTTCAGGTATTCATTGCTGGTCGAGACATACGGGTCATCTGCAAAGAGATATGCTTTGTTGCCCTTGGTTCGAAGCAGAATGGCATAGCGTTCCGCCTGATCCTCATTCATCCCGCCGGACTCTGTGATCACATGGCCCAGATTTTTATTGGTCCGGGTGACATTCAGGATGTAGTACTCATAGGGGACCTCAACCTCATATTCGTAATCCTCTTCGGTAACCTCGCCGGTCTCCCGGTCTGTATGAGTTCTGGTGCCGGTTCGGGTCTCCGTCCGGTACCGGATCTCGACCTTTTCCTCAAGCTTCAGCTCATACTGAAGTTCAAAGAGCGTGTGCAGCGTAGCCTGCACCTCGCTTCTTGTATAGTCCTCAAAGAGGACTGTCAGATAGGCCGCAAGCTGGTACGGATCATGGCCGATCTCATCCAGGTAGTAGTTGTATTCGTCATAGCTGGGATAGCTGGACTCAATGTTGTCGATTTTGCGCTGAAGGGCTGCCTCCAATGCTTTGTAGTCATTGTTTGCACCGATGATATCCTCATCGTTTGCCGTAAAGGTGGTGGCGATGACTGCACCGGAGCCGCCCGGAAGGAACGCAGAACAGGAGGAAAGGGCAGACGAAACGATAATGAGCAGGACCACCAGCGCACCGATCACAAGGAATGCCTGCGGATGCTCGGCCACATACTCCAGTGCCTTATCCTTGAATCCAGCCAGCCTCTGGCCCAGAGACTTTACGCCTGCAGCACCTTCCTTGGCTGCCGTGCTTGCGTTTACTGCGGTTTCTTCAGCACGTCTTGCTGCCGCATATTCCTTTCGGATCGCTTTTTTCTGCTGCCATCGGGAAACAGGGTTTGAAAACTCCTCCGGATGCTCCGCCATGCGCTGCTGATAAATGGCTTCCACATTGGCCGCATCAGATTTGGTCTGCAGACGCCCTGCCTTTTCATAGGACTTCAGCTTCTTGCTGTAAATGGCATGGTCAACGGCATGTGCTCCGGCCTCCGCTGCTTCTGCAGAAGTGTTCACCGCCTGAACCGCTGTATTATCGTCCTGATTGTTGGCCGACACCTGTCCGTGAATGGTTCCGGATACGGATGCCGCAGCGGAGTGAGCCGCCGACCGGGTAAAACGGTTGCCCCTGCCGGTCAGTTCTCCCATAGGGATCTCCTGCTTTTCAAAGGTGAGGTGTACCTTCCCCTCGGCAACTTTTTCCGTATCCAGCTTCAGCTTTCTTTTCTTCGGCGTTTTTGCAGCGGCACGGTCTGCCTGATCGGCAGCCTTTTCCGCTTTCGAAGCAGCTTTTTTGATTTTAGGGTTGGCAAGCTCATCTTCTGTGAACCGGAGCCTGGTTGCTTTTCTCGCCATACATCACCCCTCCTTCACATCCGCTACCTCGGAGAGCTTCGTGGTCATGATCCGGTAGAGCTCCAGATCCGTCGGGAAGTGATCCACAAAGGGAAGAATGACATTTCCGTAGAACAGCAGGCCTTCGCCTTCACCAGAATGGGTCACATAAGAGAGCTGGTGAGGGGAAATGTTCAGCTGCTGTGCTAGGATCTGGCGGTCACCGGCAGCCTGATTCAGCATATACACGAAGTCAGAGTTCTCAAAGATGTTCTCCACCTCACGACTGGAAAGCAAATCTTTGACGTTCTGCGTGATGCCGGTGGGAATGCCGCCCCACTTACGGAAACGCTTCCAAATCTCCACGGAGTAGGCGGCGGTCTGCTCCTCCTTCAGCAGAAGGTGAAACTCATCCATATAGTAGCGAGTGGTCTTACCTGCGCTGCGGTTGGCCGTCACGCGCCCCCAAACCTGATCCTGCACGATGAGCATGCCGATCTTCTTCAGCTGCTTGCCAAGCTCCTTGATGTCATAGCAGACAAAGCGGTTGTTGATGTCCACATTAGTCCTGTGATTGAACAGGTTCAGCGAACCCTTGACATAGATTTCGAGCGCCGTTGCCACACGGTGCGCTTCCTTTTCCTCCTGCTGCAGAAGCGCATGATAGAGATCCTCCAGCAGCGGCATATTTTCCGGCTTCGGATCCTCAAAGTAGTGCTGATAGATCTGATGCACACAGCGGTCAATAACCGTCTTTTCGATAGGCTGCAGGCCCTCCTTGCCGCCGACGATCAACTCGCAAAGAGAAAGAATAAAATCAGCTTTCAGCGCTAGAGGATTGTCATCCTCGGAATAGGACTCGTTGATATCCATGGGGTTGATATAGTGGGTGCTGGTCGGACTGATCTTAATGACCTGACCCTCCAGGCAGTTGACCAGCGGGGTATACTCCGCCTCAGGATCGCAGATGATGACATCATCATCGGTGACCAGAAAGGCATTGGTGATCTCACGTTTTGCGGAGAAGGACTTACCGGAGCCGGGCGTACCGAGAATCAGCCCGTTCGGGTTCTTCAGCTTCTTTCGGTCTACCATGATCAGGTTGTTGGAGAGAGCATTCAGCCCGTAATACAGGGCTTCATCGCCGTTCTGGAACAGCTCCTGCGTGGTAAAGGGGATGAAGATTGCCGTGGAACTGGTGGTCAGCGCCCGCTGGATCTCGATCAGGTTATTTGCAAGAGGGAGGCTGCTCATCAGGCCCTGCTCCTGCTGGAAGTCCAGCCTTCTCAGGTTGCAGTTGTGCTTCTGGGCGATGGAACTGGCCTGAAACGCATTGTTTTCAAGCTCCTGCTCCGTCTTGCCGGTGTTCATGATGAGAAAGGTGATCAGGAACATGCGCTCGTTCTGAGACTGCAGCTCCTTCAGAAGAGCCTTTGCATCCTTGCCGTAGGTAGCCAGATCCGAAGGGATGATGTCCATGTCATACCCGGCACGGACGGCTTTCTTCTGCTCCTCGATCTTGCTGCGATCAAGCTCGGTAATGGTGTGCTTGATCTGCTTGATGGCGGCGGTCTGGTCTACTGACTGGATGTGCATGGTGACGATCTCGCTGGTCTCCATGTCCAGAAAATCCTTCAGAAGCTGGTCGGAAAGATCCGATGCCGTGATCTGCAGGTAGCTCATGGCTCCATGGAGGCTTCCCATGGTAAAGGTCCTGCCTCCGGGGAAGGAGAAGGATGTAGGCGCAATGAAATCCTTCACGGAAAGGCCAGAACCTGCCAGCCAGTTCCAGTCAAAGTAAAAGCGGTCATTGTCACCCATGTGGAACATGGCGTGCATGAGCTGCAAGCGATCCTTGCCGTTCAGGACCTTTGCCACCACACCCAGACGTTTGAAGTTGTTCATCAGATTGGTCTGAACATGATCCAGACGGGGCTTTGCCTCACGCATGGACTCGGCTTCAATGCCGAAGGTGATATATTTGGTCTTGGTCAGGCCGTTATTGCCCTGCGCAAGCTGGGTCTTCAGCATCTGGCTGTACTCACTGCGGACGCTGTTGAAGTGATCGTTTCTGAGGGGAATGCGGATATTCTTTTCAAACACCTCCGCATCCGTCGCCATGTTCATGAAGGACAGCTCAAAGTGGATAGAGCTGTCGAAAAAATTCAGGAAGGAGCACCACTCTTCAAAGATCGCTGTCTTGTCCTCCTGCTGCGCCAGCTGATAGTTGATGTCCTGATATTGAATGGTCTTGGTATAATACCGATCGCTCACACGGCAGATGCCATCCGGAAACATGCGCTGAAAGGGAATCGACTGCTGCGCGGTGCGGGGAATGCCGTCATCACGCTTAGCCCGTTCGATGATCTCCTGCACCTGCCGTGCTTGCGCTTTCGTCAGATTCTTCGGCATGTTCAGATCTCTTTTTTCTGCCTTTCGGAACAGATTTTTCATCGTAAACAATGTTTTTAACCTCCATTTCTGCCTGTGCCTGACGGAGCAGGACGGCATAGTAATTGTTCGTCTGATAAGGGCGAACCTTCGGCCTTACAAATTTGGCCTGAATGAACTGCTTTGCGATTTTTTCCAAAGGCTGACCGTCCCGTTCATACATACCGAGAAAGAAGAACGGCATCATGATGAGGATCATGCAGATGGATGCCATGCTGGTATTGCCGTCGGCCTTGAGCAAAAAGAAAGACGGGACACCGATCAGTGCACCCGCCCCAAAGCAGAGAAGTTGACGTTTTGTCAGATTAAATAAGATTTTAGATTTGACCCTCGTAAGATCATGGGGGACAGGAATATAAGCTGCCACTGCGAACCGGACCTCCTTCCTTAGTGCGCCGAGAATACACTCTTTGCAAGTGCACCGGTCTTAAATAACGTGAAGCACAGAAGCACCGTGTATCCGAGAATGCCCCAGATGGATCCGATGATGTCATCCGAAACAGAAATGCTCTGGATCAGCACCGCATAAATGCCGACGCAGATCATGATCAGGAATCCCTGGAACCCGAGAGCAAACAGGGAGCGGAGATAATTCTGTCCCACCATACTCTGTTCGCGGTTTCCGAAGGTGGAGAACGGGATCGGTGCCATACTGGTCATCAGGTAGATCTCGATCATTCGTCCATAGACGATCACAAAGATCAGAACACTGAGCGCCTTGATGGTGAACTGAACGACCATGCACTGCAGGAACAGCCCGAACAGCGGCCCCAGCTCCATAGCCTCCAGCGTTTCCTGCATGGTCTCCAATGCAGAGGCATCCACAGCCGTACTCCCGGCAATGAGGCCTCCTGCATGATTGATCACATGCTGCGTCACATCAAATACAGCCATCACGATATTGAAGGTGTTGGTGATAAGAGTTACGGCTACAAAGGTCTTGAAGACCCATTTGAAGAAGATCCATGTTTCAAAGTTGGCAAGGTTATTGTGGTCAATGATCATCTGAATCAGCTCGTAGCAGGCAATGAATGTCAAGATCAGGCCTGCAATCGGGATAATCACTGATTCGGAAACATTCCGGATCATGGCGAAGACGCCCGGCGAAAAGTTCGCCGGAGTCGTCCCCACTTGCGTCGCAATATCGCCAACCTGAGTGTTTACCGAATCAAACAGTCCCGTCAGCTGATTCATGATTGCGGAAACAAGCAGTTCCTTTAACCATTCACCAATCTGTTCGAGTACACTGTCCAACGATTAACACCCCTTCCTTACCCGAAAAGTCCGGAAAGCAAAGGTACCAGCGTGATACCGATGAGTGCCACACCGCCACCGGCCATAAGCTGTTTTATCCCCAATTAGGTGTAAAACTCTGCTCGATGGCGGGCGGCGGCGTACAAAAAATCTATATGGTGTTTTTAAGAGAACCGTCCCGGCGGGACAGGTCAGGCAGTGACCTGTTCCACCTCCGGGATGGGTTTGAGATTAAAATGAATTTCGATAGAAATGTGTCTTGTTTTATCTTCGTCAATGCGCTCATGCACGACGATTTCTTTGATTAAGCGGTTAAGGGTGGCTGCGTCCAGCTCTGTGATGTTGGCGTATTCCTGAATGGCTTCCACCCATTGTTTTGCGTCATTGGCAAGCTGGACTTCATCGGACAGCCGCTTTCTGCCCTCGGACACTTTTGCTTTAAGCTCCGTCTGCTCGGTCTGTGTCTTTTCCAGCATGGTGTTGAAATTCTGCTCACTGATACGCCCTGCAATCATATCCTCATAAAGCCGCATGACCATTTTGTCCAGAACCTCAATCCGTTCCTCGTCCCTTGTAAGGGAGCGTTCCATTGCTTCCCGCTGTTCCCGCTGCTCGGCTTCACAGGTATTGGTCAGGCGGTCGGCAACCGCTTCCCCGTCCATCAGGGCAGCTCTGGCACATTCCCGGATTTTCCGCAGCACATGGCTGTAAAGGGTGTCATAATCAATCCGGTGCTGGGTGCAGTGGTTCTTTCCAAAGGCATTGTAGGTCTTGCAGGAGTAAATCCGCTGGGGATGTTTTGCGTTTGTGTAGCGTATCGTCAGCGACTTCCCACACTCGCCGCATTTTATCAGTCCGGCAAACAGGCTGATTTCATTGGTCTGCCCCGGACGCTGGCGGGATTTCAGCTTGTTCTGCACAATGTCAAAGCTCATGCGGTCAATCAGCGGTTCATGCTGTCCCTCCACCACAATCCAGTCCTCCGGCTTCTTTTCCCCAATCGTGCCGATTTTGAAACGGTAGTCCTTTTTCTGGGAAGCAATCGCCCCGGTGTAGACGGGATTCATCAAAAGGTCTTTGATAACGGAGAAGTCCCACATATACCGCCCGTTTTCCGGGTCTTTCTTTTCCCATTTGGTGCGGGTATTGCGAAGCCCCCGTTCCCGGTTCCACCATGTGGGGCAGGGGATTTTTTCTTCCTCCAGCCGTCTGCGGATATAGTTCGGACCATGACCGTTCAGGGCATATCCGAAAATCAGCCGCACAATCGGGGCGGTTTCCTCGTCAATGAGCAGATGGTTTTTGTCCTCCGGGTCTTTCCGATACCCAAACGGGGCAAGACACCCGGTAAACTGTCCTTTCTGCGCTTTCAGAAGATAAGAGGAATGGACTTTCTTGGAAATATCCTTGCTGTACATCTCGTTCAGGATATTCTTGAACGGGGCAATATCGTTGTTATCCCGCAGGGTGTCGATACCGTCATTCATGGCGATATAGCGGACACCGTTTCTTGGGAAAAAGTCCTCAATCAAATGCCCGGTTTGCAGATAGTTACGCCCCAGTCGGCTGAGGTCTTTCGTGATGACAAGGTTGATTTGCCTGCGCTCAATGGCTCTCAACATTCTCTGTAAATCAGGACGCTCCATATTAAGACCTGTGAAGCCATCGTCCTGATAGACTGCCACAACCTCCCATCCCTGCTTTTCGCAGTATTTTTCCAGCATATCACGCTGGTTTGCGATACTGGCACTTTCGCCTTGCAGGTCATCGTCCTTTGACAGCCTGCAATAGACCGCTGCACGATAGCCCCCGGCAAGTGCCGAACCGATTGTTCTGTATTCCATTTCGTTCATCATAGCCATTTACCCACACAATCCAGACGGTATCTGGCTCTTTTGAACCTCATCTTCATTATACT